>NHCFR01400__coassemble_827_pt1 | contig 19442 bp, 16 predicted proteins | sample NHCFR01400__metabat2_low_PE_007 | metagenome-assembled genome bin NHCFR01400 | reverse complement strand
CGCGCGCGGCGAGTAGGCGGCGCGCGCAGATGCTGCCGGCAGCGGGAGGGCACGCAGGCGGCGCGCTTCTTTATTCCTTCCGTGGGATGTAACATCCCGCCCGTTGATTTTTTGGCGGAAATCGGTATACTGAAGGTGATTGCTTACATTTCGGGGGCGAAAAGATGAACGGGATGCTGAACTATCTCAGGAAGTACCGAAAGGAGTGCGTGCTCGCGCCGCTGTTCAAGATGTTGGAGGCGTCGTTTGAGCTGATGGTGCCGCTGGTGATGCAGGTCATCATCGACGACGGCATCGGCGGCGGCGACCGCGGGCTGATCGTGCGCATGGTGCTATTGATGGTCGCGCTGGGGCTGATCGGGCTGGTCAGCTCGGTGACGGCGCAGTACTTCTCCGCCAAGGCCGCGACGGGCTTTGCCACCGGCGTGCGCCACGCGCTGTTTTCGCATCTGCAGAGCCTGTCGTTTTCCAACATGGACGCGCTGGGCACGTCGAAGATGATCACGCGCATGACCAGCGACGTCAACCAGGCGCAGACCGGCGTGAACATGACGCTGCGGCTGTTTTTGCGCTCGCCGTTTGTGGTGTTCGGCGCGATGATCATGGCCTTTACGATCGACACGCGCAGCGCGCTGATCTTCGTGGCGGTCATCGCGGCGCTGTCGCTGGTGGTGTTCGGCATCATGGCGATCAACATCCCGATGATGCGCGGCGTGCAGGCGGCGCTCGAGCGGGTGCTCGGCGCGACGCGCGAAAACCTCTCCGGCGCGCGCGTGATCCGCGCGTTCTGCAAGGAGGACGAGCAGTTTGCCGAGTTCGTCGAGAAGAACCGCGCGCTGACGGCGAAGCAGAAGCGCGCCGGCTGGGTGTCGGGACTGATGAACCCGCTGACCTATCTGCTGATCAACCTGGCCATCGCGTGGCTGATCTACACCGGCGCGGTGCAGGTGTCCGTCGGCGCGCTGACGCCGGGCGAGGTCGTCGCGCTGTACAACTACATGTCGCAGATTCTGGTGGAGCTGATCAAGCTGGCGAACCTGATCGTGACGATGAACAAGGCCGCGGCGAGCTGGAACCGCATCGCCGACGCGCTGGCGATCCAGCCGGACATGACCTCGCCCGAGGTCTCCGCGCCCGCCGTGGACGGCGCGCCGGCCGTGCAGTTCGACCACGTCGGCCTGACCTACGGCGGCGCCGGCGGCGAATCGCTGACGGACATCGACTTCTCCATTCCCCGCGGCGGCACCGTCGGCGTCATCGGCGGCACCGGCTCCGGCAAGACGAGCCTAGTCAGCATGATTCCCCGGTTTTACGACGCCACCGCCGGCGCGGTGCGGGTGGGCGGCGTGGACGTGCGCGACCTAAACGTCGACGAGCTGCGCGGCCGGATCGGCTTCGTGCTGCAGCAGGCGGTGCTGTTCCACGGCACGATCCGCGACAACCTCCGCTGGGGCAAGGCGGACGCGACCGATGAGGAGCTGATGGCGGCGGTGCGCGCGGCGCAGGCCGAGGACGTCGTCGCCGCGAAGGGCGGGCTGGACGCCGAGCTCGAGCAGGGCGGCCGCAACCTCTCCGGCGGACAGCGCCAGAGACTGACGATTGCGCGCGCGCTGGTGCGCCGTCCAGACATCCTCGTGCTCGACGACAGCGCCTCGGCGCTCGACCAGGGCACCGACCAGCGGCTGCGCGCGGCGATCGCGGGGCTGGACTACCGGCCTACGGTGTTCATCGTCTCGCAGCGCACGGCGTCGATCCGCGAGGCCGACCTGATCCTCGTGCTCGACGACGGCCGGATGGTCGGCCGCGGCACGCACGCGGAGCTGCTCGAAAGCTGCCCGGTCTATCGGGAAATCTATGAATCGCAGTACGGCGGGGAGGCGAGCGCATGAAGCGGGGAACCATTCGCGAGGTGCTGACCTACATCGGAAGGTACAAGTGGCTGGCGTTTTTGTCGTTTGTGCTGGCCGGCGTCACGGTCGTGCTGACGCTGCTGGCGCCGTATCTGGCGGGACTGGCGATCGACCAGATCGCGGATTCCGGCGTCGATTTCGCGCGGCTCGTGCCGCTGCTTGTGCAGATTGTGGCCTGCGTGGCGGCGACGGCGGCGATCCAGTGGGTGATGAACGTGGTCAACAACCGCGTGACGTTCAACGTCGTGCGCGACCTGCGCGAGGACGCGCTGAAAAAGATCGAGATCCTGCCGCTCGCCTACATCGACTCGCACCCGCACGGCGAGATCGTCAGCCGCGTCATCGCGGACGCGGATGCGTTTGCCGACGGCCTGTTGATGGGCTTTACGCAGCTGTTCACCGGCGTGCTGACCATATTGGGCACGCTGGGGTTCATGTTCTTCATGCACGCGGGCATCGCGGTGGTCGTGGTGGTGGTCACGCCGCTTTCGCTGTTCGTGGCGAAGTTCATCGCGCAGCGCACGCACGACATGTTCTGGCAGCAGTCCGAGACGCGCGGCGAGATGACCGGCTACATCGACGAGATGATCGGCAACGCCAAGGTCGTCAAGGCCTACGGCCGGGAAGAGGCGTCGCTTCAGGCGTTCGACGAGATCAACGGCCGGCTTGAGAAGTGCTCGCTGCGCGCGATCTTCTTTTCGTCGCTGACCAATCCGTGCACGCGGTTTGTCAATTCCGTTGTCTACGCGCTCGTGGCGCTGACGGGCGGACTGGCGGCGCTCGGCGGCGGCATGACCGTCGGCCTGCTGACCAGCTTTTTGAGCTATGCCAACCAGTACACCAAGCCGTTTAACGAGATCTCCGGCGTCGTGACCGAGCTGCAAAACGCCATCGCCTGCGCCGCACGGCTGCTGGAGCTTGTGCACGCCGAGCCGCAGGCGCCGGAGCGCCCGGGCGCGGAGGCGCTCGCGAACGTCGAGGGACAGGTTTCGTGCCGGGACGTCTCGTTTTCGTATTCGCCCGACCGCCGGCTGATCGAGCACTTCAACCTCTCCGTCCAGCCGGGCCAGCGCGTGGCGATCGTCGGCCCGACGGGCTGCGGCAAGACGACGCTGATCAACCTGCTGATGCGGTTCTACGATGTCGGCGGCGGCTCCATCGCGGTCGATGGCCGCGACATCCGCGATGTCACGCGGCGCAGCCTGCGCTCCAGCTACGGCATGGTGCTGCAGGAGACGTGGCTGAAGGCCGGCACGATTCGCGAAAACATCGCCTTCGGCAAGCCAGACGCCACCGAGGAGGAGATCGTCGAGGCAGCGAAGGCGTCGCACGCCCACTCGTTTATCCGCCGCCTTCCCGACGGCTACGACACCGTCATCGGCGAGGACGGCGGCATGCTCTCGCAGGGGCAGAAACAGCTGCTTTGCATCTCGCGCGTGATGCTCGCCCTGCCGCCGATGCTGATCCTCGACGAGGCGACCTCGTCGATCGATACGCGCACCGAGATCCGCATTCAGTCGGCGTTTGCGCGGATGATGCAGGGGCGCACGAGCTTCATCGTCGCGCACCGCCTGTCCACCATCCGAAATGCCGATACGATTCTGGTCATGCGCGACGGCCATGTGGTCGAGCAAGGCAACCATGAATCGCTGATGCGCAAAAATGGGTTCTATGCTGAGCTGTACCGCGCGGGCAGCCCCGACGCGGCCGTAAATAAACGGGAGGTTGCAGGCGATGCGCAGGGATGAGGAACTGAACTGCATGACGTTCGTGGCCGGGCGCCGCGCTTCGGCGACGGGGCGCGTGCTGGTCGCGCACAACGAGGACGACACCGGCGTCGTGGCCGTCCGCCACGGGCTGGTGCCGCCGGCGCGCTGGCCCGAGGGCAGCGCGATGCCCGCCGAGCCGGGGCTGGCGGCAATTCCTCAGGTGGAGCGGACGCTGGGATTCTACTGGTCGGAAGTCAGCACGCCGGAGGGCGGCATGAGCACCTCCGATGTGTTTTACAATGAGCGCGGCGTCTGCATCGTCAGCAACAGCTGCATGCAGTCGCGCGAGGACGGCTCCGGGCAGCCCGGCGGCATCAGCTACAACCTTCGTCGCGCCGTGGCCGAGCGGGCGGTCAGCGCGCGGGACGCGATCCACATCCTGATGGAGCTGGTCGATCGATGGGGCTATGCGCCGAGCGGCCGCGCCTACACCGTCGCCGACGCGGACGAGGCGTTCATGATCCAGATCGCGCAGGGACGGCGTTACGTCGCCATTCGCGTGCCGGACGACTGCGTATTGGTCATGCCGAACCACTATACGATCCACGATCCGGCGGCATTCGATGAATTCTGGATGTCCGACGGCCTCGCCGGCGAGGCCGTCCGGCGCGGCTGGTGCGCGCCCGGGACGTTCGATTTTGCCAAGGCTTATCAGCACCCCGATTCGGTCGGAAAGCCGGTCAACGTGCTGCGGCAGCGGTTCAGCGCGCTGGCACTGACCGGCGAGGACTGCGGGAACGGAGAACTTCCATTCGCCGTGCGTCCGAAGGAACCGGTGACGGTCGAGAAGATGATGGCGCTTCTGTCCAACCACTACGACGGCGCGCCCGAGGACGTGCGCATCGGCCCCGGCGGGACGCCGCACGGCACGCCGAACAACCGCGTCTGCGACGGCAGCACGGTCGAGAGCAGCGTGTTTGACCTGCGCCATGCCCCGAGGCTGACGACGCTCTGGCTGACCGCCGGGCGGCCGTGCCAGCAGCCGTGGCTGCCGCTGCACCCGCTGTGCGGCCTTCCGAAGGCGTTTGCGTCGATGGCCGATCCCGCCGCGGAGCTGGCGCGGCACCTCCTTCCCAATCCGGCACGCATGGCGCAGCCGGACACCGGCATCCAGCGCCTGCGAGATTTCGGGGATGCAATGGAGATGGTGTACGCCGACAATGCCGCCGCCGTCCGCGAGGTGCTCGCAAACCTTCGCGCGCGCGCCGTGCGGGCGGACGCGGAGGCCGTGGCAGAGGCGCAGTCGCTGCTCGGCGAGGGGCGCGAGGCTGATGCGGTTGCCCGGCTCGCGCAGGCGGCGGACGGACAGGTTTGCGCCGCGCTGGCGGCGGTTGAGGCGCTCGGCGCCCGCTTTGTGCGCGCAAAGGTACAGACGCTGTCGGTGCGGTCGCCCGGCGGCGAGTGGAGCCCGCCTCAACCGGCCTTTGATGCAGAGGCAATCGTCCGGTGCGAGGGAGGCGAGGTCTTTGGCTCGCGATGTGAAACCAGAAATGATGCGGAGACGTGCGCCCGGTGCGAGCGCGGCGAGTCCTTCGGCTCGCGGTGTGAACCCAGAGATGATGCGGAGACGTGCGCCCAGTGCGAGTGTGCCGAGGCTTCGGCGTGTGGGAAGGACGGCTTGGAGGAACGCATGGGCGGAAAACTGCCCGCCTTTGATGCGGCGGCGTTCGCGGAGGGCGAACGGATTCGCCTGACCTTCGCGTGCGAAGGCGTGCCTGAGGAGTCGAGTTTGCTGCTGGGCCGGTGCCGAACGCGCGACCTCTCGGGCTATGCCCCGGCGGTTCTGGGCAGCCTGGCCGCGCTGGGAGACGGCGTTTACGCCGCGGAATTTGATGCCCACACGGCCGTTGGCTGCGATGCGCCGGGACGGCACGTCTGCGTGTTCGGCGGGACGGACGGCGCCGGCGCGTTTACGTCGCTCGTCGCGCTGACGATTGACTGACAGCGGCGAACCGATTGGATGGACTGACGGCGCGCACGCGGCGGGAGAGGGGCTGCGCTTTGCATTTACGTCGCTCGTTGCGCTGACGATTGACTGACGGCGGGCAGCTGGTCGAATGGACGGCGTATGCGCGGCGGGAGAGCGATTGCGTTTTACCCCGCCGCCTCGCCGGTCTTTGACCCGCCGCCGCGCGTCCGGCGGGCGGTGCGGAGGCTTCGCGCGCGGATGTTTGTCGGCATTGCCTTCGCAGAATTGCGGGTGAAGGCGGCCCGCTGTTCGTCCTCTCCGAAAGAGCATTCTTTACGCGCAAACCGCCTTTGGCCAGGCGCGTGGGGAAGCGCTTCCCGCTCCGTCGGGCAATGCGCCCGTTCAAAGGAGAACATCTCATCGCTGCGCAACGGAAATCACCAATTGATGGGCAAAACACTGAATATTTGCTCAAATTTGGATAGAAACCGACAAATAAGAGATGAACTGAATAAAGCAAAACAGGGGCCGCCGTGCTATAATGACAGAGGAAGGGCTGGCTGGGCAATGCCGGACAGCGGATTCTGGCGGGAGGGATAATCGTGCACGCGCAGGATTTCGATCGGATTACGCCGTTCGTGCGCATGATGCGCGTCAAGAGTGATCTCACCGGCGCGGGCAAGTGGCAGGACATCGACCATGTGTACACGATGATCGCGGCGGGCAGCGCTGATTTCATCGTCGAGGGCGTCCGGTATTCGCTCAGGCGCGGAGACATCATCGTGATTCCGCCGTTTCAGACGCACGTCATCATCCCCACCGGCGGAGAAGAGCTGGTGCAGAACATCTTCCACTTCGATTTCTTTGAGGATCCGAACCGGTGCATGCTGCGCCACGAGGACGTGCTGGACAGCCGCGAGGCGAAGGTCGTGCCCGCGCGCGAGCGGCTGATGAACGATCGCGCGTTTGCGACCCGGCCGGAGCCGGAGGAGTTCGCGCGGCTGGAGGACACTTACCGCCGCATGTACGCGGAATTTCGCAGCATGTGCGAGGGCGGCGGGTGCTCCGCGCTGCTTCGGGCATACTGCACCGAGCTGCTGGTCAAGACGCTGTGCGGCTCGATGGAATGGGTGCCGGAAAACCTGCGCGACGGCGAGGGCTCCAAGGTGTGGCTGCACATCGAAAATGCGCTCAAGTACATCGAGGAGCACTTTTCCGACGAGGATCTGAGCAACGAGCGCATCAGCGAGGCCATCGGCGTGTCGCCAAACTACCTGACCAAGCGGTTCCGCGCGTGTTTCGACATGCCGCTGCACCGCTATGTGGTTCGCACGCGCATCGAGCGCGCCCAGCGCATGTTGCTCTCCGGCAATTGCAACATCACGGAGGCCGCCGTGGCGGCGGGCTTTTCCAGCATCCACGTCTTTTCCAAGACGTTCAAATCGGTGCTCGGCATGACGCCGAGCGCCTATATGGAGAGCGTCGCAAGGGAACTGGCCATGCTGCGGCGCAGCGGCGAGGCGCGGCTGCTCGAACGGCGCAGGCGCGCGATGGTGCAGGACGCGCAGGATCCGCAGCGGGACCGGCTGGAGGGCATGTCCGCGGCGGCGGATTCCGCGAAGGCGCGGCGCGAACCGGCGCAATAGCCCGCCTGTGCGGGCGCGGCGCCGCAGGAATTGTGGAAACCTATTGGGAGGCGAAGGAAAGTGAAAAACCGAAAGATCGTGTTTGAAGCGCCGTATCAGGTCGCGCTTCATCAGGAGGAGGAATCGCTGAAGCCGGCGGCGGGCGAGCTGCTGGTGGAGACGCAGGTTTCGCTCATCAGCACGGGAACGGAGCTCGCGTGCCTGTCCGGCGGCGAGGACTGGTTCAAGATGCCGGCGACGCCGGGCTACTGCTGCGTATCGAAGGTGCTCGAGGCCGGCGAGGGCATGGAGGACTACCATCCCGGCGACCTCGTGTTCCACTACGGCATGCACGCGCGCTACCAGCTGACCAGCCCGAATCCGTGGAACCTGATCGCCAAGGTGCCCGAGGGCGCCGACGTCCGGCTGATCCCGATGGTGCGCATGGCGACGATCGCGTTTACCTCCATCCGCGTGTCGGACATCCAGCTGGGCGACGTGGTGGTCGTGTCCGGACTGGGGCTGGTGGGCATCATGGCCGCGTAGCTGGCGAAGCTGTCCGGCGCGACGGTGATCGGCATCGATCCCGCGCCGAGCCGCCGCGCGCTGGCGGAGAAGGTCGGCGTGGATCTGGCGGTCGCGCCCGACGGCGCGGAGGAGGCCGTGAAGCGGCTCGGCGGCGGCTTTGGCGCGAACACGGTCATCGAGGCGACGGGCATTCCCGCGTGCGCGGAGAGCTGCCTGAAGCTGGTCGGATACCACGGCGAGATGATCCTGCTGGGCACGCCGCGCGGCGACTACGAGGCGAAGCTGGCGAACGTGCTGCGCTGCGTCCATCTGGACGAGCTGGGCTGCGTGACGCTCAAGGGCGCGCACGAGTGGCGGCTGCCGCTGCAGCGCGACCGGTTTGCCAAGCACTCGATCGAACGCAATACGCACATCTGCTTCGACCTGATCGCCAAGGGCAAGCTGCACGTCGGCGAGCTGATCTCGCGCGAGATCACGCCGGAGGAAGCGCCGGCGGTCTATCTGGAGCTGAACCGGGATCGCAACGCCTGTCTGGGCGTCATCATCAACTGGAAGGAGTAATGCGGTATGTTGCTGAAGAACGTCGGCCTGCAGCTGTTTTCGCTGCGGGATGAAATGGCCAATGACTACTGCGGCACGGTGGAAAAGGTCGCGAAGATGGGGTACAAGGGCGTGGAGTTCGCCGGCTACGGCGGGCTGAAGCCGGCCGAGATGGCGAAGCTGCTCAAGGACAACGGCCTGGAGGCGTATGGCTCGCACATCGGCGGCCTGCCCAAGACCGAGGCCGAGCTGGACGCCGAGATCGAGATGAACCTGGCCGTCGGCAATCCGTATCTCGTCTGCCCGTGGCAGACCATGGAGACGCGCGACGACGCGCTTCGCTTTGCCGAGGTGCTCAACGAGACCGCCGCGAAGCTGCGCCCGCACGGACTGAAGCTGGGCTATCACAACCATGCGCACGAGTTCGTCGTCAACGGCGGCGAGGTGCTGATGGACACGGTGCTCAACAACGTCGAGCCGGACATCTTTGCGGAGTTCGACGTATTCTGGGTGGCCTACGCGGGCTATGACCCGCTGCGCTACATCCGCAAGTACGCCGGCCGCCAGCCGCTGATGCACTTGAAGGAGCTGGGCCCCGACCGCAAGGCCAACGTCGAATGCGGCACGGGCATCCTCGATTTCGAGAACATCGTCAAGCTGGGGCAGGAGATCGGCACGAAGCACTTCATCGTCGAGCAGGAGGAGTACACCCTTCCGCCGCTGGAGAGCTGCAAGGTCAGCCTGGACAACCTGCTCAAGCTCTGAGCGCACGGCTCGCGCAATGGCGCGGGCGCAGAAAGCGCAATCGATGCTTCAAATGTGCGAGGCCGCTTCCGCGCGATGAACGCGGAGGCGGCCTTTTTTGCCGCGCAGGCTGAAATAAGGAGTTTTTGTGAACAATCGGCGCTTTATGAAACCAAATTTCGGAAAGCTCCGTCTAAAACAACAGAAACGGCGCGATGCGCCGGGGATGGGAGCGTGATGCCATTGAGAAGGTTGCTTGCGGCGCTGATGGCGCTGATTTTTTCCCTCTGCCTGCCGGCGGCGTGCGCGGAGGCGCCGACGGAGGAGGTCGCCGCCATGCGCCCGGTGCTGGAATCGCTGCTGAACGCCTCGCTGTGCTTGGAGCGCGACTATGCCGCCGCCGACCCGGCGTTCTTCTGGACGGCGCTCGGCGAGCTTGCGCTGGAAACCTGCAGGGACGATCCGCTGTGCGAGGTCGCGGACGGCGAGCTTCGCGTGCCGCGCCAGAAGATGCGCGAGCTGGCGACGGCGGCGTTCTCCGAGTACAGCGACCTGCTGCCGCTGCCGGCGGGGGAGTTCTTCGTCCGCTATGACGAGGCGTGGGACGCCTATTTCGTGTCGCTGGGCAGTGACTGCTGCGCCGACGCCGAGCTGATCTCCGGGCGCGTCCAGCCGAACGACACCATCAGCGTCGAGCTGGAGGCCTCGTCCGGCGGAAAGTCGTACATGGTTCGCGCCGTGCTGGCCCGCAACCGCTATCTCGATGGGGTGACCGATCCGGTCTACCTGTACAGCGTCGTCTCGACGCAGATCGATCCCGGGGTCGAACAGCGCCGGGAGCGGCAGGTCGAAATCGGCGGCGCGCCGCAGCCTGCCGGCGAGGTGCGCTTTGTCGGCGCGGGCGGCTGCGCGCTCTGGTATTGCGACGAACAGGTTCAGGCGTTCACAGACGCCGAGGGCGATCACTTCCGCCCGGTAGACGGCGCGGACGCCGAGCTGACCATCGCGCCGGCAGTGTCGGAGGAGGCGGCGCTTGCGCACCTTTCCGCCGCTTCCGAGCGGCAGGAGGAGACGCTCGCAAGCGGGCTTACGTGCCAGTGGATCGAGATCGAATGGGGCGAGCGCATCGAGCGCCGGTACCTGATCCGCGGCGAAAGCGGCCTGTGGACGGCGACGCTGACCGGTCCGGCCGGCTCCGAGGCGCTCGACTGGCTGAACGCGGCGCTTGAGACGATGGAACTGGCGGATGCATGAAAGAACTCCCGCGCTTCCCCTTTTGGAAGGAGGCGCGGGAGCTTTTTGATACTCATTCTTGATAAAATGGCCGAATTCGCACACCATCTTTTCCACCGTGACTTCGCCTCGTTTCGTTTGACGTACCTCCAGTACGCCTCACTTCACTCCGCTTCGTCACAGCAGAAAACCTATTGCACTCTGTTAGGCATTTTAACTGCGAATGCGTATGATTTTGCCGCGGGCAAATGTCCGCATGCCAAGGCGCGGTTCGCAGGCGGCAGGGATTTGCAGGAGCCTATTCGCCCTTTTCCGGAAGAGAATCCGCCCGGCTCTCCATGCCGGCGGCGAGCAGCGCCAGCGAAACGGCGAAGTCCTCGTGGCGCACCAGCACGTCCGCCGGCGCGCGCAGATGCGCGGGCGCAAAGTTCAGGATGCCCCGGATGCCCGCGTCCACCATCTGGTCGCAGGCCGCCTGCGCGCCCGACGCGGGCACGGCGAGGATGCCGATGCGCGCGCCGGTGCGCTGGACAAAGGGCGCGAGTTCCTCCATCGGATAGACCGCCTTGCCGTCGACTTCGGCACCGGCGATCCGGCGGTCGATGTCAAAGCCGGCGAGCACGCGCATGCCATAGTTGGAAAAACCCTTGTAGCACATCAGCGCGTGGCCGAGGTTGCCGACCCCGACCACCACCGCGGAATTGCACTCGCCGCTGCCGAGCACCTGAGCGATGCGCTCGATCAGCTCGCCGCGCAGGTAGCCGACGCGCGGCCGTCCGCTGGCGACACAGGCCAGATCCTTGCGCACCGTGATGGCGGACAGGTTCATCTCCTGCGCGATCGCGGCGGACGAGATGCGCTCGCAGTCCGGGCCGGTCTGCATCCGCAGGAAGTTCAGATAGCCGGGGAGCCGCTCCATCGTCGTCCGCGGGATGGGACAGCGTGGCCGGCGATTGTCTTCCATTTCTGAGTCCTCAATTCCGTCTCACAGGTTGATTTGGGCGATGACCTCTTTGAGCGCGTCGGCGCTGCGGCGCAGCTTGGCGATTTCCTCGTCGGTCATCTCCGGCAGCACCTTGCCGATGTGGCCGGAGGCGTTGACGATGGTCGGCACGCTCAGGCAGACGTCCGAGATGCCGTATTCGCCGTGCATCATGGTCGAAACGGCGACGATGGCGTTGGCGTTGTCAAAGATGCAGCCGCAGATGTGGCACACGGAGATGGCGATGGCGTAGAACGTCGCGCCCTTGCGCGCGATGATCTTGCCGCCCGACGTGCGCATGTACTCCTCGATCTCCTCGTAATTGAGGTCGGCCTTGATGAGATCCTTGTTGGTCACGCAGTCCTTGAACTGCGCGATGGGCACGTTGCTCACGCGCGCGGACGACCACGGCACGAAGGAGCTGTCGCCGTGCTCGCCGAGCACATAGGCGTGCACGCTCTGCTGGCTGACGCTTAAGTAGTCCGCCAGGCGCGAGCGCAGGCGCGCGGTGTCCAGCAGCGTGCCGGTGCCGAGGATGTGGCTCTCCGGGATGCCGGTGACCTTGTTGAACACGTAGGTCAGCACGTCGACCGGGTTGCTGACGATGACGTAGATGGCGTCCGGCGCGGCGGCGGAGACTTCGGCGGCGATGGACTTCATGATGTTGACGTTCGTCTGCGCGAGATCCAGGCGCGACTGTCCCGGCTTGCGGCCCACACCCGACGTGATGACCACGATGTCGGAGCCCTTGGCGTCGGCATAGGTGCCGGCATAGATCTTGCAGGGATCGCAGAACGCGATGCCCTGGCGGATGTCCATGGCCTCGCCCAGCGCCTTTTTCTCGTTGATGTCGATGATGACGATTTCCGCGGCGATGCCCTTGACGGCCATCATAAACGCGATGGTCGAGCCGACGCTGCCCGCGCCGATGATGGTGACTTTTCTGCTCATGGCTTTTTCCTCCACTCTCATGGTTCTCTTGGGATGGAAAGCGAATTGCCGACGCGGCGCGCGAGCCCGGCGGCTCCGGCTGAATCGATAATTCTTTATCAATATTCTACGACCCGCGCGGCATGGTTGTCAAGATATGTATCTGTTAAGCGCGAAAACCGCGTCCGTTCGACGGCGTTCGAGGCGTTTTTTGCCTCGGATCCGGCGAATTCAACCCGATCGCGCTTGACAGCGGCGGCGCGCAAAGGTATAATGATTGCAGATTATGCGTATAAGGAGAACCGAACCATGGGCACGATTTGCATCCTGTTTGGCTTGATTATCTTTTTGGGTTCGATCCTGGGGGGCTTTGCGCTGACGAACTACCTGGTGACGTCCACGTTCGCGCAGGCGCTGGTGAGCGTGATCCCGAACGAACCCAGGACGTACATCGTCGTCGTCTCGGTCTGCGGCTTCATCGGGCTTCTGATCTGCCTGAATCTGGTCATGCACGGGCTGACCTACAACAAGCTGTGCAAGATCGAGCGCGAGAGGCGCTGAGAAAGAACGGACGTCCCGCCCGGAGAGCGCTCTCCGGGCGGTTCCTTCGTATTTGCGCATCGTCAGCGCCAGCACCGGCGGGGCCGGGGCGGGCAGCAGGGTTCGCGATGTACGCACATGACGAGGTTGCCGCAGTTGTCCACCGACAGGGCGACCTCGGCGCATTCGCCCGGGCAGCAGGGGTTTTCCAGCCGGACGCTCTGCGTGCAGCCGCACGGGTTCGGCGGCCGGCACGCCTCGCGGGAAAACAGCGGCACGCGGACGCAGTTGTCCGGCGCGCAGCAGTCGCCCATCGGCGGGAACAGCGGTCGTTGCATATAGCCCATTTTTTGTCCTCCCTTCGAGGAAATCGCGCTGGATCCACGGCAAAGCGCGCTTTGCCCATGAATGCAGTCGCTTACAAATATGATCGCCGGACGCGGAGGGTTCCGGCACTTTTCCGGGCATACTGGAGGTCGGGAGCGAGACAAAACGGAACAGGAGGCGTTTTATGAAGAGAGTGCTTGGCGTTGAAGCGAAAAATGCGCTGCTGATTGCGGCGGGGCTGATGTGCTGCTGTGCGGCGTATAACCTCTATCTGATCCCGAACGAGATCGCGGCGGGCGGCTTTACGGGCATCGGCCAGCTGGTCAACAGCGTGATCGACGTCAACGTCGGCACGGTCAGCATCGTGCTGAACATCCCGCTGTTTGTGCTGTCCATGCGGCGGCTGGGGCTGTCCTTCGGCATTCGTTCGCTGATCGCGATGCTCGGGCTTTCGCTGACGATCGACTACGTTCCGCTGCCCGCGGCGACGAACGACCTGCTGCTGGCGACGGTGTTCGGCGGCGCGCTGGCGGGGCTGGGCTTCGGCCTGATCCTGCGCGGCAACGCGACCACCGGCGGCTCGGACATGCTCGCCTCGCTGGTGCACAGCCGGTTTCCGGCCGTGCGCGTCAGCGTGGGCATCTTCGCGGTGGACGGCCTGGTCATCCTCGCCTCCGCCTTTGTGTTCGACCAGCAGGCGGCCATGTATGCGCTGATCTGCACGGGATTGATGAATCTGGTCGTCGATGCGGTGCTCGAAGGGCCGAACAGCGCGCATTCGTACATCATCATCTCCGACCGCGCGGACGAAATCGCCCAGCGGGTCATGGAGGAGCTGAGCCGCGGTGTGACGGCATTCGACGCGCGCGGCATGTATTCCGGCGCGGACAAACGGGTGCTTTTGTGCGTGGTCAACCGGTTTGAGACGGTTCAGCTGCGTCGCATCGTGCTGAGCATCGATCCGACGGCATTCGTCATCGCCAGCAAGGCCCACGAGGTGCTCGGCGAGGGCTTCAAGCAGCCGCAAAAGAAGCCGTGACCGCCCGAGGCGAAGGCTCGGATGGGCAGATGGCTTCGCCGGCTGTTGTATCCGCGGCGTGAGAAACCGCCCTGCCAGGTGATTTGGCGGGGCGGTTTCTCTTGAAGAATGCAGGACAGTCCTTTTTAGACAAGGAGCCTACTTTTCCTCCTCGTCGCCGGGCTTTTTGCCGGCCAGGCCGCCGGTCAGCTCGCTCAGGCCGCGCTTGAGCTTGTTCCACATGCCGCTCAGCTTGCCCGTGGAGGCGAGGCCGTAGATCACGGCGCCAACGATTGCGATGCCGATGACCCAGAAGATGCCCGTCGCCGCAGGGGCGGCGTCGGCGTTGGTCTCGGCCTGTGCGCTCTCGCCGTAGAGCACCTGATCGAGCACCTCGGCCATGTACTCCGTGGCGCCGATGGCCTTGTCCTTTTCAATCTCGTCGGTGCCGAACTCGAGCAGCAGCGCCTGCGGATACAGCTCCTGGTTGTAGTTGCCCTTGCCGATGTAGATGTCCTTGATGAGCCCGGGGTATTCCTCGTCGGCGACGGCCTTGATCTCCTGCGCGAAGGCGCGGTTCGCGTCGGCGTTCTGGTTCGAGCGGCCGACGAACAGCCGCACCTTGCTGATCTCCTCGCCGTCGACGGTCGTCTCGTATTCCTCGGCGGGGATGGCGTCGCGGTGGATGTCCAAGAGCGCGTCCGGCCCCTGCTTGAGCAGCTCCTCGGCGGTGGCGCGCGAGCGGTTGTAGGCGTCGGCGTCGTGCGGCAGGAAGGATTCCTCCGAGTAGACGACCTCGATGCCGCGCGCCTCCAGCTCGTCCTTCAGCGCGTTGCCGACGTCGTAGATGCCGGCGTCTTCCCAGAGGGAATAGGTGCCGTCGTCGGGGGTGTACGATTCGTCGCTGTGGGTTGAGTACATGCAGACCAGGCGCTTGCCGTCGTCTTCCGCAGCCTGCTCGTCCGCCAGCGCGTAGAATGCCGCGAGCGCCTGCTCGTCGATCTGCGCCTGTCCGACGCGCTCGGCCGTGGCGGTCCTGGCAGCATCGTCCACGGAGACGATCCGGTAGAGCTGGTTGTCCCCGGAGATGTACTCGTCGCCGACGAACATCTGCGCCGCGCGCATCGTGATGCGGTTGCCGTCGGCGTCGAGCATGGTGTAGATGCAGTCGCCGTCGGTCTCGGCCGCCGCGCCGGGCAGGAGGATGAGCGCCGCGCACAGCGCGGCGAGAAGCGATCGAATTTTCATTTTCTATGCTCCTTTCGAACGAAGTCGCCGTCCTTGAATTCGAGCGCCGGCTTGCGGTTCCCGCGCGTCGCGCGCTCGATCAGCTCGCCGATCAGCTCGCTGAGCAGCACGGCCAGCAGGCCGGAGATGACGACGATGTCGAACGCGCCCGCGCCGCCGAGCACCAGCCGCTGGTCGACGCCCTGCGACCAGACGTACACGGCGTTCGCCACGCTCGACAGCATCACGCCGACGACGCCCGCGATGAATGCGCCGCGCCGCGACCGGCCGAACAGATAGCCGACGACGCCCGCCGCGAGACCGTGCATCCAGTTGGGATCGATGACGATCTCCTCCGGCTCGTCGGGCATGAAGCGGCCGAGCGCGTAGACCACCGCGCCGGTGACCAGCGCCGCCGCGATGCAGCGCGCGCGCTCCTTTGCCGTGCCGGCCTTGATCCACAGGTAGACGCACAGCGCGAGCGGGATCAGCGCGCCGCCGATGTTGAATGCAAACAGCGGCGTGACGGCGATGTCCGGCAGAAATCCGCCGGCGATGATCAGCGCGATGAACAGCAGCGCCTGCCGGTCGGTCAGACGCAGCTTGTCCAATACGCGCTGGCCGACGCCGAACAGCAGAAGTATGCCCGCGATGACGAGCAGAACCAGACCTATCGTCATGGTTAACGCCTCCAATGCGATGTTTTCATGCGGTAGTATGCCCATCCGTGCTTCGCGCACGCGCGCAATTTTTGACAATTGTTCCGTTGACAACCTTTCCGCTTCCCATTATAATGAAACCGCGCAAAAGATGGGGAGGTGGCGCGAATGCGGCGCTTGGCGGCGCTGTTGCTGCTGTTGGCATTGCTGGCGGCCGCGCTCGTCGGCTGCGGCGCGATCCTCGTCGAGGATCGCGAGCCCGTGCTCGTCGGCATGTGCGAATATTCACATAAAGTTCCAGAAAATGCCGCGGGTTTCGGGAACAAAATCGTGTATAATGATGTCTAATTGAATGGAAAACATTGGCGCCCGCGTTTGGGCGATTGATGCGAGGAGTGAGGACATTTGTTTCGGCGTATCCTGAGTTTTCTGCTGATCGCCGCGATGGCGCTGGGAACGGCGGTTCCCGCGGTGGCTGAATCGGGCATTACGGCGGGCGAGGCGCTGTTCGGCAATGGAACCGGCGCGGCGCTGAACGGAAGCAGCGCGACGGCGACCGCCACGGCCGAGCCTTCGGCGACCGAGACCGCCACGGAGGAACCTTCGACGGACGATCCACTGGTCGAGGACGAGATGTACGGCGAAAACGACGAAGCCTCGATCACCGACTATCCGACGCTTCAGCTGGGCGACCGCGACAGCGCGGACGGCGTGGCCTACATCGTGACTTTGCAAAACCGGCTGATCGCGCTGGGCTTCCTGCTCAGTTCGGCAGACGGCGTCTACGGCGAGGATACGCAGACGGCGATCGAGCAGTTTCAGAAGATGAACGGGCTGGAGGTCACCGGCATCGCCGACGCGGCGACGCAGACAAAGCTGTTCTCCGACCTGAGCACGCTGACCACGCCGTCTCCGGAAAACCCCGCGGTCTACGGCAGCGAGACGATCCGCGTCCAGACGAAGCTGGCCGAGTGGGGCTTTCTGACCGGTTCGGTCGACGGCGTGATCGGCAGCGCGAGCGAGGAGGCGATCTCCGACTTCAAGGAGTACGTTCATGAATACCTGCCGCCGCTTGCGACGCCGACGCCCGCGCCCACGCCGGAACCGACGCCCGCGCCGACGGCGGTGGCCGGCGCGCTGCCGCTGGTCAACGACATCCTGCTGCCCACGGCGGAGCCGGAGCCGACGGCCTACGTCGCCGACAGCGAGATTGACAGCGAGTTGTTGGCTTACATAGACGGCGACGTCGAATTCAACGCCTACCGCCAGACCGTGCAGGTGGGGGATGAGGGCGACGAGGTTCGCCGCGTGCAGACCCGCCTGCACCAGCTGGGCTACCTCTACGACGACCCCGACGGCGCGTTCGGCGTCAATACGGCGCGCGCGCTGATGTACTTCCAGTACAAGCACGGCCTGAGCCAGTCCGGCACGGCCGACGAGGCCACCCAGCGGGCGCTGTTCTCCTCCTCGGCGCAGGAGTCGGAGGAATATGTGTTCCCGTACAAGATCTATGTCGACATCTCCGACCAGCGCGTCTATGTGCTCGGCTGGGATGGCACCGGCTACAACGAACAGACGCGCGTCATGGTCTGCACGACGGGCATGAATAGCTCGCCCACGCCGCTGGGCACCTATCACTCCTACGGGCGGCGCAGCGGCGAATGGCACTGGTTCTCCGACTACAACTGCTACGCGAAGTGGGCCTACGGCATCGTCGGCGACATCCTGTTCCACTCGGTTTTGTACTCGCGCGACAAGAAGCTCAGCCAGACTTCCGTCAACAACCTCGGCCGCAAGGCTTCGCACGGCTGTGTCCGCCTCTCGGTGGACGATGCGAAGTGGATCTGGGATAATTGCCCCACCGGCACAACCGTCGTGATCCAGGAATAAACAAACCGACAGCTTTGTTATCTCCCCGTTTTGTCTATTGACGAAGCGGGGAGATTTCTATATAATGGGAACTGCGAAGGCAGCCCGAAGGACGGCGCACGGGCGCGCGTTTCGGGCCGCGAAAATCCAATGTGCCGGTGTGCCCGGCGGGAGGAAACGCAGTCTATGAAGAAGTTGCACTATCACGAGAATCCGCACGCGCTGCACGTCAACACGCTGCCGGAGAGAGCCTATTTCGTTCCCCATTCCAGCCGGCAGAGCGCGATGGAGGGCGTTCGGGAAAAGTCCGACCGCTTCTTTTCGCTCAATGGGACGTGGTCGTTCGCCTATTTCGCCAGCTACGCCGATCTGCCCGCCGAGTTTGATGCGTGGGCGCTGGCGACGGATGAGATCGCCGTTCCGTCCGTCTGGCAGACGCAGGGCTACGACCGCCATCAGTACACGAACGTCCGCTATCCGTTCCCCTATGATCCGCCGTATGTGCCGGTGGACAATCCCTGCGGGCTGTATGTGCGCGCCTTTGACTACCATCCGGGCAATGGCGCCCGCCAGACGATGTGCTTCGAGGGCGTCGATTCCTGCTTCTATCTGTGGATCAACGGCGAGTTCGCCGGCTACAGCCAGGTTTCCCACTCCCCTTCGGAGTTTGACGTGACTTCCTACCTGCGCGAGGGCGCCAATTCCGTGGCCGTGCTCGTGCTCAAGTGGTGCGATGGCAGCTATTTCGAGGATCAGGACAAGCTGCGCATGTCCGGCATCTTCCGCGACGTCTACATTCTCGAGCGCAGCGCGGCGGGCATTCGCGATTTCTTTGTCCACACCGGCCTGCGCGATGGCTACGCGAACGCCGACGTCCAGGTGGACCTCGAGCTGGGCGGCGACGTGCCGGTCGAATACCGGTTCTACGACGCGATGGGCTATGAGCTGGTCAAGGGCCGCGCCGAGAGCCGCCGCATCGCGTTTTCGCTTGACAACGTCACGCTCTGGAGCGCGGAGAATCCCTATCTGTATACGCTCGTGATGATGTGCGAGGGCGAGGTGATCGCCGAGCGCATCGGCCTGCGCGAAATCCGCATCGAGGACGGCGTGGTCAAGCTCAACGGCCAGAACGTCAAGTTCCGCGGCGTCAACCGGCACGATTCCGATCCCGTGCTCGGCGCGGCGGTCGGACGCGAGCAGATGCTGCGCGATCTGAAGCTGATGAAGCTGCACAACGTCAACGCCATCCGCACCAGCCACTATCCAAACGCGCCGGAATTCCTGCACATGTGCGATGAATACGGCTTTTACGTCATCGACGAGGCCGACATCGAATGCCACGGCGTCACCTGCCGCGGGCACGAGTACCGCGAGTCCGATTACAACCTGCTGGCGATGGATCCGGAATACGCTGAGACGATCCTCGACCGCGTGCGCCGCTGCGTCATCCGCGACAAGAACCGCACCTGCGTGGTGATCTGGTCGATGGGCAACGAATCCGGCCATGGCCGCAATTTCGACAATGCGCTCGCGTGGACGAAGCGCTACGACCCGTCCCGCCTGACCCACTACGAGCGCGCGTCCTTCCCGCCCGAGGGCGAGGAGATCAACAAGACCGACCTTGACCTGTAC
>NHCFR01400__coassemble_784_pt1 | contig 20660 bp, 18 predicted proteins | sample NHCFR01400__metabat2_low_PE_007 | metagenome-assembled genome bin NHCFR01400 | reverse complement strand
GTTCCGAAGTCCACGATTGGCAACGTCATCAACTGCTCCTATGATTCCGTCAAGCTGCGCGTAATTCACGAAATGTGCCAGGGCATGGGCATCGATCTCAGCACGTTCTTCGCCTCTCCTCTGTTCGAGGACAAAAATCTGGAGCCCTGAAGGCCGTTCGGCAATTTTCCCCAAAAAACAAAACGACCCGCAGGGCACCTTTCGATGCCTTGCGGGCCAAATTTTGTCCATCTGTCGCTTCACGATCCCGCCGACTGATACTTCCGCACGCCGACGCGCCAGACGATCCAGCACGGCAGCGCGAACAGCGGCGCGGCCAGCGGCGCCAGCGCGCACAGCGGGCTGTCCGTCCGGCCGAGCAGATAGGTCAGCGGATAGTATTGAAACAGCGCATAGGGAACGATGTAGGTACAGAATTTGAGGATGGCCGTTCCGTAGACGTCCAGCGGATAGGCGGCAAACTCCCGCGCGCCGTCGGTAAACACGTTCATGAACTCCAGCCCCTCCAGCGTGAAAAAACACAGCGCGGCGTAGAGCAGAAACAGGCTGGCGAACACCGCCGTTCCGCCCAGCACCATGCCGGCCAGCACCGCCGCCCGCGCCGGCGTCCAGGCGATGCCCGACGCCGCCACGCCATAGCCGAGCATCAGCGCGCCCTGCAGCAGCTTTCCCAGCCGGGCAAACTCGATTTCCTGGCAGATCAGCTGGAAGATCAGGCTGCGCGGGCGCAGCAGGAGGCGGTCGAACTGCGCCTCGCGGACGACGCGGCTGAACCGGTCGAATCCCCGGAAGAAGCACTCGGCCAGGCTGAACGACATCAGGATCACGCCCGTGCAGAGCATGCACTCGCCCAGCGTATAGCCGCGGACGCTCTCAAACCGCGCGAACAGAAACCAGATCGTCACCACCGCCGCAAACGCCGACAGAAACTGCCCGACGACCGAGAAAAAGAACGACTTTTTGTACGCCATGCGGCTCTTCAGGTGCATGGAAAAGAAGTGAAGATACAGCTTCATCGCTCAACCTCCCTGCACGCACAGCCGCCGCATGCCGCGCCGCTGCATCCACCAGCCGAGCAGCGCAAGCGCAACCAGCCAGAACGCCTGCAAAAGCATCGTGCCGGCGGCCTCCGCGCCGGCGATGTCGCCCGAATAGATGCGCAGCGGCGCGTTGCTGATCGACGCAAACGGCAGCCAGCTCAGCACCTTCGCCAGTCCGTCCGGCATGAACGGCAGCGGAATCAGCTCGCCCGCCAGCAGGCCGACCAGCGGCATCATCACCGCGCGCGTGCCCTCGGACGACAGCGTGAAGAAGCAGGAGAAGTAGATGATCAGGATATACGCCGTCACCACGCCGAGCGCCAGCGCCATCGACAGCACCGCCGCGGCGAACGCGCCGGCCGACGGCGGCAGCCGAAGCCCCCACGGATCGGGCAGCAGCGCGGCGACCAGCAGAATCGGCCAGCACCGCAGCGCCAGACTGCTCAGCCGCAGCGCCACATTGCGCGCAAACCACATGCCGTACAGGCTCGCCGGCCGGCAGAGCTCATAGGCGACGTTGCCGTTTAAGATCATGTCAAACAGCTCCTGCTCCGTCGACCACGTGTCCAGCAGCCGCAAAAACGCCTGCCTGAGCCAGATGTAGCTCACCAGATGCGAAAATTCCATCGGGAAGTTCTCCGGGTTCTCCCGGTAAAACGCCCCGTAGAGCTGAATCTCCATGAATCCCCAGAAAAACTGCGTGAAGATGCCGGCATAGGCGGCGGTACGGTACTGCAGCCCGTTGACGAGCCGCATTCGGAAAAAGGCAAGACAGGCCCTCATGCGCGCACCTCCCTCACACGCCGTAGCGCTGGTACAGCGCCGCCGCCAGCGCGTCGAGCGACTCGGCTCCGGGATCGATGGCGCGCACATCGTCAAACGTGCCGTCCATCAAAATCTTCCCGTGGCCGATCAGCAGAATCCGCCCCGCCAGCGCCGCGATGTCCTGCATGTCGTGCGTGGTCAGCAGCACCGTCGTGCCGTGCGTCCGGTTGCGCTCCCGGATAAACGAGCGCACCGCCAGCTTGCTCACGGCGTCCAGGCCGATGGTCGGCTCGTCGAGGAACAGCACCTTCGGATCGTGCAGCAGCGACGCCGCGATCTCGCAGCGCATCCGCTGGCCGAGGCTCAGCTGGCGCGCCGGCGTGCGCAGCAGCTCGCCCAGGTCGAGCAGCTCGGTCAGCTCCTCGACGTTTTTGCGGTAGCGCGCCTCGTCCACGCGATAGATGTCGCGCAGCAGCGCGAACGAATCCGTCACCGGCACGTCCCACCAGAGCTGCGAGCGCTGGCCGAACACCACGCCGATCTCGGCGACGTGCCGCTTGCGCTCCTTCCACGGCACGCGGCCGTTCACCCGGCAGACGCCGGAGTCCGGCACGAGGATGCCGCTCAGGATCTTGATGGTCGAGGACTTGCCCGCCCCGTTGGGGCCGATGTAGCCGACGATCTCGCCGTCGGAAATGTGAAAGGAAATGTCGTCCAATGCCCGGACGGACTGCGTCTCGCGCCGCCCGAGCGCCTTGATGGCCTGCAAAAGCCCGCCCTCGCGGCGGGAAATGCGATAGGTCTTGGTGAGATGTTCTACCTGAATCATGGTTCCCTCCCGGTAGTCATACGGTCGGTCGTATCTTGCCAAGCGGTGGAGCGGACGCCCGCCCCGTTCCCGCGCCCCTCGCGGGATACCTCAGATCGTCTCGGTAAACCTCCCACCTCCTTCAAACTTGCTGTAAACAGAGCACGCAAAAGCGTAAAGACTATTATACCACAAACCGCCCCGCCGCCGCAATCGCCCCGCATTTTTTTAACAAAGGACGATGGATGCCGAGGCCGCTGCGCCGCGCGCCCATAACCTTTCTTGACATTTAGGACATCCTGCCTTGACTTTTCCTGCCTGTTTTGCTAAACTAATTTTAGATTGTTTGCAATGAGGTGTGCGCCATGAAAAAGCTCCTTGCACTGTTCCTCCTCGCCGCACTGCTGCTCTGCATGACCGCCTGCTCCCGCGATGAAGAGCGGGATCTCTCCGCGCTGGAGGAATACACCTCCGGCGAGCTGCGCGCACTCATGGGGGACGCCATGGAGGTGGCCGACAGCCGCTTTGACGATATAGGACCTGACCTTGCCGAAGCACTGGTGGAGAATATGCAGCAGCTTGGCTACCCGCTGGAGATCACTTCCGTTGAAGATAACTACATCCAATTTACCCTTACAGATGACCCTTCTGTAGAGTTTATGGTGCTTCACAATATGATGTGGCGCTTAGACATTGAGGGGGAAGTAACCCCCGAATTTTTGATGGCCTGCCTCGGCTCCATGGCCAAAGCGCTTGCGGATGAAGAAGGGCACCCCGACGCGAAGGACGACGTTGAGAGCTACATAAGGATCTTCGAGGAGGCATTGCCCTTCGAGCTTCTTGGCGCAAGGCAATCCTGTGAGTGTTATTATGACGGTTATGTATATACTGTGCTCAGAGCCTCCGATTTATCTGGTTATGCGCTCTTCATAGAGTAAATACGCTCTATTCCTTCCCGCCGTCTGGCCAAGACCAGCGGCGGGAATTTTATGCAGGATATACACTTCGCCATCTCCTACAATCCCAACTGCTTGAGCAGCGCCCGGTTATCCTCCGACTTCCTCGGCCGCAGCTTGCGTCCTTCCGCCAGTCGCATCATCACGGTGAACATCGCCTCGTCGATGCACCACGCCTCGTAGCTCCCCGCCTCACATCCGACCGGCATTGTTGACGTCCTCTCCGCTTTCGTGCTATAATACCTCAGAATTCGCGAAAACAGAGGGCGAGGCCCGGCGCCGTCCAGACGGCGGCGATTCCGGCACGATGTCCACGCGGCCGCCGGACGCCCGGCGCTTCGCGCGGCGGAGCGCTGCCCGGCCGGGCCTGCGCCGCCTGTTTCGCTCTCCGGCATCGCGCGCCTTGGAAAGGCGAAAGCGCAGCTCGCCGCGTTTCAGCGCGCGCCGGGACAAGCACATGCAAAGGAAGGATGCCTCATGTCAATCGAACGGGTGCGCGCATTCATGCGCGAGCGGAACATGGAAGATCGAATCCTCGAATTCGACGTATCGAGCGCGACGGTCGCCCTCGCGGCGGAGGCGGTCGGCTGTGCGCCGGAGCGCATCGCCAAGACGCTTTCGTTCCTCGTGGACGGCGGCGCGGTGCTGGTCGTCGCCGCGGGCGACGCGCGCGTGGACAACCCGAAGTTCAAGGCGCAGTTCCACACCAAGGCCAAGATGCTGACGCCCGAGGAAGTTGTAAATCTGGTCGGCCACGCGGTCGGCGGCGTCTGCCCGTTCGCCGTCAACGAGGGCGTCAAGGTCTATCTGGACGAATCCCTCAGGCGCTTTGAGACGGTCTTTCCTGCCTGCGGCAGCTCCAACAGCGCGATCGAGCTGACGCTGTCCGAGCTGGAACAGCTCTCCGGCGGCGAGTGGATCGACGTCTGCAAACTGCCGGCATAAAAGCCAAGCCGGGACATTCGGAATGTCCCGGCTCTTTTCTGCCCTTTCCAGCGCGCTCCTTTCCCACGGCGGCGCGCGCGCCGGCTGGAATGCGGCTCCATATCCGGAAGGCCGACGAGCGGCGTGCCGGCGCGCCTACAGGACGATCCCCCTCGCGCGCAGCATTTCGCAAACGGGATCGAGATCCAGGTTCCCGACCGCGGCATGCTGCATGCAGCTCTGCGCGGCCAGCACCCCGGCGGATTCCCCGATGGCCATGCACGTGGCCTGAACGCGCAGGGAGGCGTATGCCTGGGCGTCACAGGAGACGCACCGGCCGGCGGCGATCAGGTTTTCAACGCCATGAGGGATCAGGGCGGTATGCGGCACATAGGCTGCGCGTTCAAGCGGAATGAGCTTCTGCGTCGAATCGTCCGGCCGGTGGAGATCCATCGGATGCGCGCAGCGCGCGACAGGGCACGGATAAGTCCTTCCCGACCGCATATCGTCGCCCGTGACGACGGACAGGCCGCGAATGCGCGCAGTTTCGCGCGCCCCCGCATTGGCGCCGGAGCAGACGATCTGGCAATTCTGAAACTCTGGAAAGCGCGCGCGCAGCAAATCCACGATGGCGAACATATCCTGCCTGAGCCGCCTCTCGGCCTCCTGCATGGACGCCCGGCATGCGGCGTTTCCGGCGCGCCGGGTGACATTGACGGCGACAACGTCGCCGCGGACGAGCGCGTTGAACCACGGGCCGCCAAATCGTTCCAGCATCCCCCGCGCCACGCATTCGTCAAGATAGGCGCGGATGACCGCATTGCAGGAGGGACGTCCGCCTTCCCCCGTGTGATGAATGCAGTTTCGCAAAAGATCGGTGGAAAGATCCACCCCTTCGAGCAGAAAGCACAGCGAAAGCGGCTGCAGCGCGGCGCTCTGGGACAGCATGGGCACCTGCGCCATGCGGCAGAGATCGGCCTCGCCCGTCGCATCGATGAAGCATCGCCCGGCAATCGCCTCCGTTCCGCTCTTGCTCTCATAGACGACGTGGCTCAGCGCGCTCCCCTCGCGCCGGCAGCCGGATACCCACGCGTTCGTATAGGCGTCCACCCCGCTTTCATCAACCATCTCCTGGGCGAGCAGCTTATAGAATTCCGGATGAAACGAAATGTGGCCCTTGGGAAGTTCCACCTGCGCGGCGCCGCGGCGGACGAGCCGGGAGACCAGTTCCCACGCGATCCCCCCGACCACGCGCCGCCCCTTGTGAAAGAACCCGCTGATCGGCACGACGAACCCCGCCGTCGCCGTGCCGCCGAAAAAGCCCATGCGCTCGATCAGCGCCGTGCGCTGCCCCGCCCTCGCGGCCGAAATCGCGGCCATAAGCCCCGCCGGCCCGCCGCCGCAAACCACGACATCGTAATCGCCGGCAACCGGCACGTCCTTTTTGAGCGTCAGCGTCTCCCTCACGGGAACTCCCTCCTCCACGCGCGCGGCACGCCCCGCACGGCGTAAATGCCGCCCTCGTTCGTATTGCACAACAGCATCCCCCGATACTGCGCACAGCACTCGATCTCCTCGCCGCAAAGCGCTCCGTCCAGATTCCCAATGTGATTCACGATCGCGCGCCGCCGCAGGTCGAACGCCATGATATGCGTCGGATAACCGGCCTTTGCGCAGCCAAAGGTGTACGCGATACAGTGATCCCACAGCATTCCGCCCTGCGTAAACATGACGTCGGACGCGACGGAAAACTGATCCAGGATATCGCGCGGGGTCAGCCGGACGAAGCCGCCTGCATCCGGAGAAGGCAGCGGGAACTGCGTAATGACGTATTCGTTGCTCTGCCCTTCCGGAACGCACTCCCTCTTCGTCCGGTACTTTGCCGAAAAGAGATACAGCAAACCCGCATCCGTGTCCGCAAAAAAGGCCGGACAGCCCCAGCACGGCGGCTGAAACGGCGTTTTTTCGATGCCTTCCGGATGGTAGGCAATCGTCTGAACGGTGTGCGCCGCGTGCGATTCACTGCCGTCTGCATCCACTGTGCGGACGATGTTCTCCACCGCGCAGCGGTAATAGTAGCCGTCGCCGTCGAACCCGATTCCCGTCCCCGTGGTGACATACAGCAGCGGAATGGGGTTTCCCTCGTAGTGAATCGCGCTGAACATGCACGAATTTGCGTGGTTCAGGTACTCGCGCGAAGGCTTTCCTTCATTATAGGATCCCAGTGGGAAGCTGTCGATGGGGCGGCCGCGGCGCGATTGCAGGTCGTACACGGCGCATACGCCCGTATCGTAGAGAATGTATGCGCGGTCTTCCCAGACGTCCATTCCCTGAGCGGAGCGCAGCGCCTTGTCAAACCTCATGTACAGCTCGCTGTTCCCGCCATCCAAATTCCAGTCCGCCGCACCGCCGCCCGGCATTGCGGCCAAAGGCGCTCCCCTTCGAATCCTTCCCGCGGCGTCCCCGACCGGCGGCTCTGCGACTCCCTCCGGGAAGGAGCCGTCCGAAGCCAAGTGCGCGCACCGGCGCAGCTCTACAAATGCGCACGCCTTTTCGCGCGCCATCCGCTCGGCCGCGGAAACCCCGGTTTCCGCAGCGCCCTCCGCCGTCCGGCTCCGGGCCGCCGGAAGAACCGCCAGCAAAACCTGCGGCGGAGCACAGCCGCGCCCTGCCAGCGGATGCGCGCGAATGCCGTCGATCAGGAAACCGAGCTTCGGCACGAAATCCCCGGCCGCGCCGGACGGTTCGACCGCCAGGAGGACGATCCAGTCCAGCGGCCGGTGCGCGCAAAGGATGGACTCCAGTTCGGATTCCCCGCCGGCTCCGGCGCATCCATCCCATGCTTCGCTCAAGACCTCAAATTCCTCGCCCAGCTCCGCCCGCAGCCGAGCGAACCACGAATTCATCCAATCCATATCGCCGGACCGCCCCGACGCATCCGTCTGCCCGGGCATCCCGATGAGCAAAACTCTGCACGGGCGGCGCAGGGTCATTTCTCCCTCCACGATCATCCGTCCCTTCCGTCAAACAGGCGGCATCCCGCGGCCGCGAGAGCCTGCTGCACAATGTGAAAATCCAGTTCCCTCGGGGTGCATCCATGCCTTGCGCACAGCGCCGCCGCCGTTCCCGCCGCCTGCCCGACGGGCATGGCAATCCCCATCACCCGATAGGAGGCATGGGCGCGGTGCGTTCCGGAGATATTTCGGCCGGACAGCAGCAGCCCTTCTGCGCCCCGGGGCAGCAGGCTCCTGTAGGGAATGTCATAGGGCTGGGCGGGCTGCGAATGTCCTTCCGCCTGACCGCCCCCGGAGGGATTGTGGATGTCGATCAAAAACCACGCCCTGTGTACCACGACATCCTCAAACCGCGCCCCCTGTTCCACGTCCCTGTCCGAGAGCACATAATCCCCAGCAAAGCGGCGGCTCTCGCGCACACCCAGCGTGCTTGCCGACGACTTGACGCGGCAATTCTCAAACCCCGGCGCATATTTGCGCAAAAATCCGACGACGGCGGGAATCTGCTCGCGGAGGAGGTACTCCGCTTCGACGCTGCCCTCAACGCTGAGCGTGTCCCGCCCGTTGACCTGCGTGGCGTTGATGTTTCGCTCGCCGGGCTGAAGCGTCGCATGAATGCGGACGATGCTCACGTTCGGCGGAAGCTCTCCCCGCTCGCACGCTTCCCGGCACACAAGGCTGTACCGCCTTCCATCCGGAAGCAATACGGGATCGCTTCCTCCATAGCAGGCAAAGCGGCTGGCCTGATCGACGTTCTCCACCGTAAATTCCAGCGACGCGGGCTGGCATTTGCCGTCGCTCTCGCGGCCGGCGGCGAACGGGACGCCCGCCATCGCCGCAACGAATCCGTCCCCCGTGGCATCCACCACCGCGCGGCCGGTCAGCGCCCGAATTCCCGCAGGCGTGCCGATGCGGACGCCGCAGACGCGCTTTCCCTCCATGACGGCGTCCACCACGGGCGTTTGCAGATAGACATACACGCCGCTTTCCAGGCACAGCTTCAGCAGACGATGCTTTGCCTCCTCGACATCGACCGCGACCTCCCGCCCATTGCGCGTGCGGACTGGACGCACCTCATGCCCCGCCTCCAGCAGCTCCACGACCTCGTGATAAAACGTATATTCCTGAACGCTGCCCAGAATCGGCTGGACGTGCCCCGATGTCAGCATGCCTCCCAGGATGCCGTACCGCTCAACGAGGGCCGTCCTCGCCCCGAGCCGCGCCGCCGACACCGCGGCGGCAATGCCCGCCGGCCCGCCGCCCGCAACGACGACGTCGTAATCGTCCGGATACCCGCCCTGAAATTGCCTCATAATCCATTCACCTTTTTTCAATCGCTCTTTGCCGTGCGGAATGCTTTCGTTCATAGAGGCGCTCCATCACGCCGTTGCCGCCCTTGCCGAAATAATCGTACAGCTGGCAGTATTCCCGATACAGTTCCTGATAGCAAGCTGAATTGGCTGCGTTCGGAAGGAAAAGCACATGATCCCGGCATCCCATCGCGGCCGCCGCCTCCGCTGCGCTGAAATAGCCGGTGCGCTCTCCCGCGGCGGCCGCCGCATAGACCGCCGCGCCCAGGGCCGGTGCCTGCGCGCACCGGCTGACCTTCAGCGGCTTGCAAAGGACGTCCGCGTAAATCTGCATCATCAGCGGGTTCTTCGCCGGAATGCCTCCGCACACGACGATTTCATCCGCCGAAAGCCCCGCATTCTCATGCGCCTCCACGATGCGGCGCGCGCCAAAGGCCGTCGCTTCCAGCAGCGCGCGATACATTTCTTCCGGCCGGGTGCCGAGGGTAATCCCCAGAAACATGCCGCTCAGCCGGCTGTTGCCGAGGCAGGATCGGTTCCCGTTCAGCCAATCCAGCGCCAAAATCCCCGACGCGCCCGGCTCCTCAAGCGCCGCCCGCTCCGAAAGATACTGCTGCAGGGGCTTGCCCGCCGCCCGCGCTTCCGCGGCGCTGTGCTCGGAGGCGCACTCCTCCGCAAACCATTGAAACGCATCGCCGACGCTGGCCTGCCCCGAGGCGTAGCCCCACAGCCCCGGGTAGAAGGTATCCCGCAGGCAGGCGGTCACCCCTTCCACTCGATGTCTCTCCTCGCTCAGCGCTATGATCGCCGTGGAGGTACCGACGACCATCACCATGGCACCGGGCCGCGCAATGCCCAGCCCCGGCACCGGCGCATATCCGTCCATGTGCCCCGCCGCGACCGCAATGCCCGCCGGAAGGCCCAGCGCCCGCGCCATCCCGGCGCTCAACCCTCCGGCCCGCTCACCCGGGCGGCATACGATGCGGTCGGGATAGCGTTCCATCAGCTTCGTCTCCGGCAGATTCCGCAGCGCGGGGTCGTAGGCCGCGAAAAAATCCGCGTCCGGATATCCGGAGTCCATGCTGTAAAATGCCTTTGCCGAGGCGAGCGCCGCGGAAAACGCCGGCCTGCCGGCCAGCAGGGAGGTAATGTAGTCCGCGGCCTCGACGAAGGCATGCGCCGCATCGAAGGTCAGGGGATCCTCGTCGAAGACCTGCAGAACCTTCGGTAAAAGGGATTCCGGCGAAATCGTCCCGCCATACCAGTCCAAATATCCCGGCGCGCGCTCCCGGCAGATCTGCGTCAGCCGGGCCGCCTGGCCGACGGCGCTGTGATGTTTCCACATCTTTGCCCACGCGTGGGGCCGCCCCGCGAAGGCATCGCGCTCGCAGAGCGGGACAAAGTCCGCATCCACGGGGATGACCGTGCTCGCCGTGAAATCCACGCCAATTCCCACAATCCGGCGAGGATCGAGCCCGCTTGACGAAAGCAGGCGCGAAACCACCGACTTCAGCGACTGGACGAAGTCCCCTGGATGCTGCAGGCGCCAGCCGTCGGCCAGCGGCGTTCCATCCGGGAGCCTTGAATCCATGCACCCGTGTGGATAGGCCGCCGAAGCCTCGGCGACGATGCCGCCGTCCCGCACGCCGGCGATCACTCCCCGGCACGAAAGAGATCCAAAATCCAATCCGATGACATACTGTGTTTTCGGGCAATTCGCCATGTTCTCGTTCTCCATCCTCTAGCTGCCGCGCTGTACGGCGGAATTCCTCAAAGCCACGCGGTCAGCGCGCCGCGTCGCATGAAAATATGCGCACGCCTTCGCCGCCCCAGCTGCGCATCGACCGCAGCCGGATCTGCGCGGCGCCCTCGGGAATGTCCAGATACAGCCGCGGACGGCGGTTTTCGCAGATCTGCCAGCCGGCAATCTCGCGGCCATCGGGCGCCACGGCCGCAACCGCGCAGCTGCGCAGCAAATGCGCCGGCATGTGAACCTCCTCCTCGGGTCCGTTGACATGCGTGCGCATGGCGAAGCGCTGATACCTTTCGATCGAAGAGATGCTCTGCCGCGAAAAATCCGGATCCAATGCCAGGCGGAGCCTTTTGCACGGCGCAAGCAGATCAACGGTCAGTTCGCCTCCCTCCGGGAACGCGACGGCATGGCCGCATCCATCGTGCGGACGTTCCCAGCCGTCCTGCAAAATGGCGTTCTCCCCGGCGCTCAGGCGCGCGGAAACCCTTCCCGTGCTCTGCCGGTTCATTCCGGGAATGAAACACCCGTCTTCCAGCAGCGCCTGCTGAAGCTCCCGGATGTATCCGTCCGCCACATCCGCGGGAAGGCAGCCGTGCCGGACCGCCAGGGCGGCTCCGGTCCCCGCCGCCTGGCCGATAACGGCACAGGTTCCCATCACGCGCGTGGAGCTCAGCGCCATGTGCGACGCGCTGATATTTCGCCCCGCGAACATCAGATTTGCAATGTTGCGGGAATACAGGCAGCGAAACGGAATCTGATAGGGAGCCTTGGTCTGAATGTGCCGCGAGGAATAGCCCATGAACCGGAAGCCCTTCGGATCGTGATTGTCCATCGTCCAGCCGCCGAAGGCAACGGCATCCGCAAAGCGCGTTCCCTCCTCCAGATCCCTCTGGTTGAGCATATAGGCGCCCTCGTAGCGCCGGCTCTCCCGCTTGCCGGGGAGGAAGCCGATCCACTCAAGTTCCCAGTTCTCCATTCCGTGGTCTCCTCTGTTTTTGATGTGATCCCACACGCCAAAGGCCACCCGGATGAGTTCTTCATGGATCTCCTGGGCATCGAGGATCGTATCCTGCTCGCCGCCCAGCTCAATCCACCAGAAGTTCACGCCCGTTCCGGCAATATCGTGGTTCTTGAGGTACATGCTTTCGTCATCCGGATACACATACGCCCAGTCCGGCGGAGTGAACGCGCAGGGATGATCGGTTTTTCGCGCTTCGATCAGGCAGCTCGACCCCATCGTATGCCGGTCTGCGCTCTCCCCGGCCGCATACTCGCCAAACTCCCGCCGTGCTTCGCGCCCTGTGCGGAAACCGGCCCCCGACAAGGGCGCCAGTATGCTGTCGCCCGAACAATCCAGAAAGATTTTCGCGCGCACCTCGTGGTACAGATAGCTGTTCAACTGCCAGCCCGTGACGCTGGCGATCCGATCCTCCCGCACCGCCTGATACAAAACTGAATCCCAGATGGAGTAGTTCATCGAGGGATTCCGGTAGATATTCTCAAGCTCGAGTTCCTGGATAATGCCCGTCTCGCGGTTCTCCAGGCCATGCGCGCCGCGCACCCACATGCGTATTTCGCTGGAAGCGTTTCCGCCCAGCACCGGCCTGTCCTGCATCAGAACCACGGACGCGCCGTGGCGGGCGGCGGAGACCGCGGCGGACAGCCCCGCGAGTCCGCCGCCCACGACGCAGACGTCGGCGCAGTGAATTCTTTTTTCCTTCGACGTAATCAATGGAATTCCCCCGATCTTCAAATCCCGGGCGTCAGCCCTTGATGCCCGAAGTGGCAATTCCCTCGACAAAATACCGCTGGCAGAGGATAAACACGATGACCACCGGCAGAATCGCGCTGGTCGCAGCCGCCATCGTCAGGTCGTAGCGCTGAAGGTCGTCGAGCATGTACCAGCGGATCACCTGGGAGATGGTGTAGAGGTCCTTCCTGACCAGGAAAACCAGCGGCGAGAGGTATTCGTTCCAGCATCCAATGAACGAAAGCACCATCAGCGAGATCAGCGCCGATTTGGTCAGCGGCATCATCACCTGGGCAAAAATCCGGGGATGCCCCGCGCCGTCAATCTTCGCCGCTTCCATCAGATCGTCCGGCAGGCCCATGTAAAACTGCCGCAGCATGAAGATCGCCGTCGCATTGAAGAAGTGCGGCAGGATCACCGACCAGAGGTTATTGTACAGGTTGATCGCATTGAAGAGGATGAAGCGCGGAACGATCATCACTTCGGCCGGCATCATCATCGTTGCCAGAAACAGGGCAAAGACGGCGCCCTTGCCGCGGAAGCGGATCTTTGCAAAGGCATAGGCGGCCAGCGAGGCGATGAACAGCTGCGCCGCCGTCGCGACGACGGTTATGAATACGGTATTCAGATAGGCGCTGAGCATGCTCACCTCCGGATCTGTCCAGACGGTTGCATAGTTGTCCCAGCGCCATTGCTCGGGAAGCCAATGCCAGTCGACGGCGAATACCTCCGTGGTGCTCTTCAGCGACGAGGTAATCATCCAGACCAGCGGCAGCAGAAACGCGAGGGCGATCAGCGCCAGAAGGGCGGTCTTGCCCAGAATCCACTTCTTATTCTGTCGATTCATTTCTTTCACCCCCGTCAGTAGTGCACCCACTTTTTCTGTCCCGCAAAGTTCAGCGCCGTAAAGAAAACGATGATGATCAGCAGCAGCACGGACTGCGCCGACGCGTAGCCATGTTGATAATTGGAAAACGCCGTGGAATAGATTTCCTGCACCATGGAGGTATTTGAGGTGATACTCGATCCCATGGTAAAGACATTGACAGAGCCAAAGATCTTGAACACCGCAATCAGGCGGACGATCACCAGATAGAACGTCGTAGGCGAGACGAGGGGCAGCGTGATGCACCTGAACTGCTGCAAGCCCGTGGCGCCGTCGATCGTCGCCGCCTCGTAGAGAGATCTCGGCACGTTTTGCAGCGCGGCCATGTAGACGATGAGCACATAGCCCAGCGACGTCCAGATCACGAGCAGGATGATCGGAATCTTCGTAAATCGGGCGTCCACTGTCCACTTAATGGGCTCCGCCGCCAGCCCGATGCTCTGAAGCAGGCCGTTGACAATGCCATCCTCCCGAAAGAGGAATTTGAACACCGCGCCCACCGCGACCACAGAGGAAATATAGGGGATGAAGAAGGCGAGCCTCAGCAGCTTCTTCATGAAAATCCGTCCGTTGAGGACATATGCGAGGAAAAGTCCGAGAAAGATCGAGGCCGGCACCGTGGCGATCGCGTAGACGAACGTATTGGAAACAGAAGCCATGAATCGCCGGTCCCTGAAGGCGTTTACAAAGTTTTCCAGCCCAATCCATTCGATGTAATCGCCGAGCCGCGCGATGTCCCGAACCTTGAGAAAATTAAACTCCGTGAAGGAGAGGAGCAGAGTCAGGCAAAAGGGAAAGGCAACCAGCAGCAGATAGCAGATCAACGCCGGGGCTATGAAGGCGTATCCCGCCATGTTCTCCCTCCGCTGCCCATATTGAACTCTTCTGGGCACCATTCAAGTTCCCTCATTTCAAAGTTGTTTTCCATTGCAAGCGGCAAGCCCGGCGATCCCCTCCCGGCGGAAGAACCGCCGGGAGGGCTGCAGCCAGCGCCCTTTCCGGGATGTCCGGCGCTATCTGGCGGCCGCGATTTCCTCATCCGCCAGCGCGTCGGCTTCCATCATCGCTTCTTCAGCGGTCATCGTGCCGTTGAGCGCGTACATGGCGTACTCATTCAGAATGGAATTCACATCGGTGTAGGCGGTCAGCTCATCCTCATAATAGGATGGCAGCGTGGAATCGCCCACCACGCGGTTGAAGGATTCCACATCGACGTACTTGGCCGCTTCTTCCTCTGAGCCGAACAGCAGCTCGAGCGCAGAGCCGACCTCCGTACCCGTCCAGTTCGGCTGATGGCCGGCGGCGACCAGGTACTTCACGCCGTAGGTGGAATACCACTTCAGGAACGCCCACGCCGCGTCGAAGTCCTCATCGGAGGGATCCATGCAGATTCCCGCATGGGAAAACGGGGAAACGCCGCTCATATAGTTGACCTGTCCCTTCTCCTCTACCGGAAACGGCGCGAAGCCCACGATGAAATCGACGCCATAGTTTTCCGTGTCGGGCAGGAACCGAACCATATTCGGGGTGATGCAGGAATTGGCAAAGCGCTCCACGAGGAAAATCTGCTGGGACTGCAGGTTGTCCCCGCGATAAGTCGCCTTCGGGAACCAGATCTGGTCCACCAGCTCGGCCTGCACCTCGCGCTCCAGCGCGTTGATGATCTCCGGCGTATCGAAGGCCGCCGTGCCGTCCTCCTTGTAGTATGCATTCTTGCCCACAATGGAGCCTCGGGCATAGGTGAAGTAGTTCACGCTGTGGTAATCGGAACCGCCGTATACCTTCACGGTGCCATCGTCGTTGTACTCGGTCATGGCCTCGCTCGCCGCGAGGTATTCGTCCCACGTCCATTCGGTCGGCAGCTCGCCGAGGCCGGCGGCATTCCACGCATCCATGTTGATGGCCACATAGTAGCTCAGTCCGCCGCAGGGCAGCGTGTAGATCCGGTCTTCATACTTAAAGGCGTCGCTTCCCCAGTTCGCGACGAGGTCGATGCCCTCCTCCTCGATCAGATCCGTCAGATCCGCATACATATTGCTCTCCCAGCGGGTGTAGGCATTGGAAAGCCCAAAGGAGGCCAGCACGTCCACCTCGCCCGCCAGAATCGACGTGTTCACGGACATGTTCCCGTCGCTGTTGTTGTTGTAGGTGTTGAGTTCAACCGTGATGTTCGGGTAGATGGAATTGAAATCCGCGATCAGGGCGTCCATTCCCTGAGAGCCGTTGAAGGGCATCCAGAAGCTGATCGTTCCGGAAATCGACGTGTCGTCCTCCAGAATCCAGCTGGTGAGATCGGCTTCCTCCGCAATCGCCGCAGTGGACGCCAGCATCAGGACCGTCAGGAGAATTGCGAGCAGTTTTTTCATTGTAACCATACCTCCTTATTTATTCATCATTGCCGGATTGCTTCCGGCAACAACTTCGCCAGAAGTCCTCTTACGCCATATTTGGAGCGTTCCAAATTTTGACAGAAAAGGAATCGTCCTCGTCGCCGAGATAAACGCCCCTCTCCCTGAGCCGTGCGCGAAGCGCCTGAGGATCGAGGCTGCGCACCGTCTGGCCGCGCTGCACGGAGAGCGCCGCGGCCACGCCCGCGGCCTGTCCCATGCCCATGCACGGCGGCATGACGCGGATTGCTCCCGCCGCGGTGGAATCGGCGCTCACGCACCGTCCTGCGACGAGCAGCTGTTCGACCCCCTGGGGAAGCAAACTGCGATAGGGAATCCCATAGTATTCTCCATTGATGGCGACGTATTCATTGCTGACGGGGCCGAAGCGCCCGTGCACATCGACGGAATTGGCCGCGAGCAAAATGGAATCCTCCGGAACCCTTCCGGCGATCAGATCCTCCCCGGTCAGCCAGTAATCCCCGACGATATGCCGGCTTTCGCGAATGCCGACATAGGACGCCGTGGCCTTCAGCCGGGCGTTTTGGCATCCGGGAACATATTTTCTCAAAAAGCGGAGGATTTCATCGGCCTGCCTGCGCCCCTCGATCTCCGCGCGCGTGAGGCTCTCATTGTCCGTGCTGTCCACATTCATGATCCGGGAGGTATTGACGCACCACTCGTCCGGCTTGGGCATGCGGAAAATGCCGATGCTGACCCGTTCGAGATTCCAGTCTCCATTCGCGCGCGCTTCGGCGACATGCCAGTGCAAAGAGCGGTAGTTCACGCCGTCTTTCCGGTAAAAGGTGTGCAGATGCGCCTGGACATCCGCTTCCAGCGGCTCGCCATCCACATCGCTGATGTGAAAGAACATGGTGGCCGGCTGAATCTGCCGGAGCTTTTCGTTGCCCATCTCATAGGCGGCTCCGCAGCGCTGGGCGACATCGCCATCGCCGGTGCAATCGACGACGACGCTGCCGCGAATGATCTCCAGCCCGCGCTTCGACGACACCAGAATGCCGGCAATCGAGGATCCTTCCAGTAAAGGCCGGACGAAGGACGTGTGGTACAGTACCCTGACCCCGGCCTCGGCGAGCATTTCGTCGACGACCAGCTTCAGTCCCTCGGGCTCAAAGGGCGTGACGTGCTCGTGCCCCAACACGATCCACGAGGTAAAGCATGTGCCGGCATGCACCTGCGAGGGATGGATGGCATAGCCCCGATCCACCATGCGATCCACGATTTCCTCAAACAGCCCGCGAATGATCATCACCTTTGCCGAGCGGTCATAGCAGGTCATAAACGGGCCGACCAGGCCGCGGGTCGCCATGCCTCCGCACGCATTTGATTCTTCCACCAGCAGGACGCGGACCCCTTCCCTGGCCGCCGCAATGGCCGCACACATTCCTGCCGGGCCGCCGCCGACGACGATGACATCGCAGCTCCGTTCATCACGGATTTGTCCAAGGTCGATATTCGACATGTTTTTCCTCCGTTCGTCGTTTGTTTTGTCCGTTTCAACGCTCCCGCACGCTCTCGCGCCGGACCAGATAGGGCTCGGCGACAAACGTCGTAACCGGTTTGTCCGGATGGCGAATCCGATCGATCAGACATTTGGCCGCCTCAAAGCCGAGCTCTTCCTTTCGGATGTTGACGGCGGTGAGCGCGGGCGTCGCATAGCCGCAGATCGAGGAATCCTCGTATGCGATGATCGACAGATCGTCGGGAATGCAGACCCCCTGGCGGTAGAGGAACGACATGATGCCGGAAGCGCTTTGCCCATTGGCCGCGACGATGGCGTCGGGCCGGTTCCCCGCCTCCCAAAATTGGCAAAACACTTCGTAGGCGCTCCTGCCGTTGTTCTTCTTCGCGCAGATGTTCCAGCTTTCATCGAACGGCAGGCCGCTCTCCTCCAGCGCCATGCGGTATGCCTGCAAGCGCCGCTCATGCGAAAGCAGCATGGCCGAACAGTTCATCAGGCATATCCTGCGGTGTCCCGTGCGCAGCAGCTCCCGCACCGCGATGAGCGTTCCCTCAAATGGATCCGCATAGATGGAATCGATTCCTTCCTCGTAGCTGCCGACGCCGACCATGACAAAGGGAATTCCCGTCTCGCGCAGGTTCTGAAGAAAGGCCTCGCTGTACGGATGGCCCACGACAAACACCCCGTCCACGCGCTTTTCCTGAATCATCCTGGGAAGTTCATCCGGCGCGTTGACCGAACAGAACCGCTCCATGATGACGCCGTAGCGGGTGCCGATCAATCCATTCATAATGCCGTTGCTGATATTAAAGGAACACAGTCCGACGTGCTGGTCATTGTCGTAGGTCACCTGTCCCATGCTGGGCATGAAGTCCTGCATGAACAGCACCCCCAGCGCATTGGTAATCCGCGAGCTGAGCCCCCGCGCGTTGTTGTTGGGCACATAATTCAATTCCGCGATGGCCTCTTCCACGCGCCGCTTTGTCGTCTCCCTGACGAGGGGACTTTTGTTCAATACGAGCGAAACCGTACTGCGCGAGACGCCCGCTGCACGCGCAACATCTTCAATCGTCGGCATATTATCACCTTTGGAGCGCTCTAAAAATTTATCTGTATTATAGCATATCCCCATTTCATTGTCAATAGATAAAATAATGCAGAAAAACAACCGCTCCAGAGGGCATATGAAAAGAAAAAACAGCAATTTCGGACGAACTTTCCATCCATTTTCGCGGGCCGGCGCCAATCCGGAATTTCCAACGCGGAAATGGAGAAAAAACCGCCGAAATTGCATTTCAGGAAACCTGCAGCCCCTAGGCCAGCTCCGTCCGCTCCGCCATGCCGTCCGCCGCGCGCTGGGCGGCCTCCACCGAGCGCACCGGCAGCCTGAGCGTAAACGCGCTGCCGTGCAGGGGTTCCGACGCCGCGCGCAGTTCCCCGCCGAGCATGTGCGCATAGGCGCGCGCGATGTACAGGCCATAGCCATAGCCGCCGTCGGTCTCGTGCGGCTCGAAGATCGAATCGATCCGGTCGGGCGCGATGCCGCAGCCGTTGTCGGACACGCGCACCTCCACAAAGTCGCCCAGCGCGCGCACCTGTACGCGCACGCGGCCGCCCTCGGGCGTGAACTTCAGCGCGTTGGACAGCAGGTTCATCAAAATCCGGGTGTACTTCTCCTCGTCCAGCGCCAGCTCGAGCCGGTCGGCGTTGGCGTGAAAGCCGAGGCGGATGTCCTTGCGGCCGGCATAGAGCTGGCACCGGGCGCAGATCTCCCACGTCCTTGAAATCAAATCCACCCGCTCAAACCGAACCGCATCCGCGCCGGGCCGCGACGCCTCAAGCGCGCCGGACAGCATCCGCTGCATCTCCGCCGCGCCGTTTAAGAGCATCTTTATGTATTCCTGCGCGCGCTCGTTTTCGCCGACCTCCTCTTCCAGCAGCTGGCCGCAGCTGCAAATCAGCTGCAGCGGCATCCGAAGGTCGTGCATCAACTCCGCATTTTTCGTCCGCATACCATCACTCCAAACCGATTTCTGGCAATATTCTATGCGCGTCTGGCGCAAATCATGCCCCCTTGCAGACAAAATGAATGGGGAAAATGTGCAATCTACGCCGCTGTCCATCGGATTTTTTATGTATAATTATGCTTTTGAAATTGAATAATCCACGCTGTTCGCGCGCTCGGAGGACATCTCCAACAGCTACAACAAGCTCTACTTCTTCAGTCCCGCGGGCGCCTACGCCGAGGGCGAGGAATACGCGGGCTGCTACGGCTTCACCTACACCTTCACGCACGACAGCTACAGCTTCACCACCTTCTCCGACGACAACGGTTCGGGCGTCGACGGCGTCTGCCCCGACTGCGGCGGGACGCATAAACATACGCCCTATGGCGCGGCCGGCACGAACGAAATGGGCGTGACCGTCACCGCCACGGAGACGATCGGCGGTTCCGACGCGGTGTACGAGATTGATCCCTACGAGGATCTGGGCATCGAGGAGGCCGAGATCCCGACCATTTTGCTGAGCGAGGCCGCCACGGCGCGCGAAGCGCTCGACCTGCTGCTGGGCATCTACGACACCGCGGGCTGCTGCGGCGGCTCCGGACTGTTCATCGCCGACAACACCGAGACGTGGTACGCCGAAAACGTCACCGGCCACCAGTACGTCGCGCTGAAGCTGAACGGCTCGCTGGCGTTCACCGTGCCGAACATCTCCGTCATCAGCCTGATCGATCTGGACGGCACCGAGAACGTGATCGCCTCCGAGGGCATCATCTCGGTCGCCAAGGAGGCGGGCACCTATGTCGGCGACGAGGAGGCCAATACGATCGACTACGTCGCCTCCTACAACGCCGATCAGACGGCCAACAGCCGCATGGTCGATGCGCTGAAGTACTTCAACGCCGAGACCGCGACCGACGAGCCGGCCAACGGCGCCTACACGATCTCCAACGTCGACGCCGAGGGCAACATCGTGCCGCTGTACACCGGCATCGCGCTCGACCACGCCTACTCCGTCGAGGACATCGTGGGCTTCTACGACATCAGCGACATCGGCTCCTCGCGCAATCTGGAGACGCACATCTTCCAGATCTTCGCCGAGGACGGCCCGACCGACACGGTCGAGTGGGTCGCCATGAACAACGCCAGCATGAGCGCGTTCGTCCCCTACAACCCGATGCTGACCACCGACACCTACGCCGGCTACCTGCTCAGCACCGCCGAAGCCGTGTTCACCGAGGAAGAGCCGGCCGGCGCTGAGGTCTACTACGCCACCACGACGACTGTGCGCACCGACGAGGGCCGCGAGACCGTCGAGGGCTACCGCGCTGCCGGAGAACTACTGGATGTTCGACGCGCTTTCCTATCTGGTGGAGTTCGGCGGCCTGACGGACGAGCAGATCGCCGGGATCGACTCCGGACTGGCCGAGCTGCAGGCGCAGTGCTACGACGCCTACGATGAGCTGCAGGCCGCCGTCGAAGCCGCCGAGAGCGACGAAGCCGCCGCCGAAGCCTGCACGCAGATCAGCAGCGACACTGCCGCCGCCGTCGAACTGGTCAATTCCATTCTTCAGTAAGCCA
>NHCFR01400__coassemble_782_pt1 | contig 20719 bp, 21 predicted proteins | sample NHCFR01400__metabat2_low_PE_007 | metagenome-assembled genome bin NHCFR01400 | reverse complement strand
CTAATTCTGGGTTGGCAGACGGATGGATTATGTGATATAATCTATAGGTCTGAACGGAATGCCCGAAGCGGCTGACAGGCGTTGGACTCCGGAACAAATGCTGATTGTGCCGGGGGTCGCGTCGTGTTTTTCGGGCGTTCTTTCATATATTCCCCGTTTGACGCACGCCAAGGCGTCGAACCAATCGAGCGAAAGCAAGTTGGAGGTGCACTCATCCCATGGCACGAATCGCTGGTGTCGACCTGCCCCGTGAGAAGCGCGTTGAAATCGCGCTGACGTATATCTATGGCATTGGCCGCAACATCGCCGACGAGATCATCGAAGCGACCGGCGTCAACCCGGACACGCGCGTCAAGGATCTGACCGAAGAGGATATCGGTAAGCTGCGCGACTACATCGACCACAACGTCAAGGTGGAAGGTGATCTGCGTCGCGAGGTTTCCATGAACATCAAGCGGCTGATGGAGATCGGCTGCTATCGCGGCCTGCGCCACCGCCGTGGCCTCCCCGTGCGCGGACAGAATACCAAGCAGAATGCCCGTACCCGCAAGGGCCCGAAGAAGCAGGCTGCCGGTAAGAAGAAAAAGTAAGCTGAAGAATTAGGGAGGAATATTTGCTATGGCTAAGCCGAAGCTGAAGAGGGTTACCCGCAAGCGCCGCGAGAAGAAGCTCGTGGAGCGCGGCGCCGCCCATATCCGCTCTTCTTTTAACAATACGATCGTCACCATCACCGACCTGAACGGCAATGCGCTTTCGTGGGCCAGCGCCGGCGGACTGGGCTTCCGCGGCAGCAAGAAGTCCACGCCGTTTGCCGCGCAGTCCGCGGCCGAGACCGCCGCGCGCGCTGCAATGGACTTTGGCCTGAAGACCGTCGAGGTCTACGTCAAGGGCCCCGGCTCCGGGCGCGAGGCCGCCATCCGCTCGCTTCAGGCGGCTGGCCTCGAGGTGAACATGATCAAGGACGTGACGCCGATTCCGCACAACGGATGCCGTCCGCCCAAGCGCAGAAGAGTGTAATATAGGAGGGAACCGACATGGCTAAGAATACACAGCCTGTTCTGAAGAGGTGCAAGACTCTGGGCTTGTCTCCGGCAGTGCTTGGTTACTCCAAGGAGACGACGCGCACGCCCAAGCAGACGCGCCGCAAGCAGTCCGAATACGGCCGCCAGCTGATGGAGAAGCAGAAGGTCAAGTTCATCTATGGCGTGCTGGAAAAGCAGTTCCATCGCTACTATGAGAAGGCTGAGCGCAAGCGCGGCATCACCGGCGAGATCATGCTCCAGGAGCTGGAGCGCCGCTTGGACAACGTGGTGTTCCGCATGGGCTTCGCGTCGACCCGCCGCGAGGCGCGCCAGCTGGTCAACCACGGTCACTTCACCGTCAACGGCAAGCGTTGCAACGTCCCGTCCGCGCAGGTCAAGCCGGGCGACGTCATCGCCGTTTGCGAAAAGTCCCGCTCGTCTGTGAAGTTCAAGGCGCTGATCGAGGAGTACGGCAAGAAGACCATGCCGAAGTGGATCGAGCGCACCGCCGAGAGCTTCGAGGGCAAAATCGTCGCCATGCCCGCGCGCGACGATATCGACTACGAGGTCTCCGAGAACCTGATCGTCGAGCATTACTCCCGCTAATTGCTTGTAAACCGTTTCATGCAGGTTGGGTCCGGCGCGCCTCCACTCCGGCGGAGCGGCCGGGCAAGCTCCGCGGCCTCATGCGCAATGTTGCGCCGCGATAGGAGAGGAGGAAACGCTGAGTGATCGATCAGATCGAAAAACCCAAAATCGAACGTGTTGAGATCGGAGAAAACAGCCGCTACGGCAAGTTCGTCGTCAACCCGCTGGAGCGCGGCTTCGGCCAGACGCTGGGCAACTCGCTTCGCCGCGTGCTGCTCAACTCGCTTCCGGGCGTAGCGGCGACCAGCGTCCGGATTGAGGGCGTCCAGCATGAGTTTTCGACCGTTCCCGGCGTGAAGGAAGATGTCGCGGAACTGATCCTGAACGTCAAGCTGCTGTCCGCAAAGCTCTTTACCGAACAGCCGAAGGTGGTCACGATCGACGCCCACGGCCCCTGCGAGGTGAAGGCGGGAGACATCAAGGCGGACGACGAGGTCGAAATTGTCAACCCCGAGCTGCACATCGCGACGCTCTCCGAGGGCGCACACCTGCAGATGCAGATCACCCTGGAGAAGGGCCGCGGCTATGTCACCGCTGAGCGCAACAAGCAGCTGGCGATGGACCGCAATAAGGTGGGCGGCATTCCGATCGGCGTCATCCCGGTCGATTCCATCTTTACGCCCATCCGCAAGGTCAGCTATGCCGTCGAGGACACCCGCGTGGGTCAGGTCACCGACTACGACAAGCTGACCATCGAGGTTTGGACCAACGGCAGCATTCTGCCGAAGGAAGCGCTCGCTTCCGCTGCGCAGATCCTGACGAACAACATGCGCCTGTTCATCGATTTGACGGTGAACGTCGTCCGCGTGGACTATAACGAGCCGGAAAACGACACCAAGGAGAAGGTACTCGAGATGACCATCGAGGAACTGGATCTGTCTGTGCGCGCGTTCAACTGCCTGAAGCGCGCCGGCATCAACACGGTGGCCGAGCTCGTCCAGCGCAATCAGGAAGACATGATGAAGGTGCGCAACCTCGGCAAAAAGTCGCTCGAGGAAGTCGAGCAGAAGCTCGTCGCCCTCGGCCTCTCGCTCAAGACGAGCGAAGAATAAAATCCCCCGCAGGCGTTCTGCGCCCGACGCGCGGAATTGCCGAAACGATACTGACCATCAAGGGAGGAACCAGCAATGGCCAATCGCAAACTGGGTCGGCCGACCGACCAGAGAATGGCGATGCTGCGCAACCAGGTCACCAACCTGATCTGGTATGGCAAGATCGAAACCACTCTCGCGCGCGGCAAGGAGGTTCAGTCCATGGCTGAGCACCTGATCACCATCGCCATGCGCCAGTGTGACAATACGGTCGAAGTGACCAAGAAGCACATGAACGACAAGAAGCAGATCGAAATGCTGACCGTGCAGAACGACTCGCCCGCCCGCCTCGCGGCGCGCCGCCAGGTCATGCGCTATCTGTACGACATTCCGCTCACCCAGAACGAGGACGAGGAGCGCGATGACTTCAAGAAGCGCAAGCGCGACGTCAAGCATCCGGTCGTCGAGAAGCTCTTCCGCGAGATCGCGCCGAAGTACAAGAAGCGCGCCGAGGAAAAGGGCCAGGGCGGCGGCTACACCCGCTTGATCAAGAAGGGCCCCCGCCGCGGCGACGCGGCCGAGATGGTCATTCTCGAGCTGATCTGATTTTCGTGTTATCCGTTTCCGCACAGCGAAAGCTGTGCGGCTTTCTTTTTCCGTCGGATGCGGTTTGCGGGACGGCGAGAGGGAACCCAGATCGCGAAGGGCTTCCGTTTTTTGCCACACAATGTCCGATTGCCGTAGAAAATTGTTCCGCTGAGCGTCTTTGCATTTTGCGGCGCCGTCTGGTATCCTAGATTTTGTTCGAGGCTGTGGGAGTAACAGGCTCGCCTTGCGCCCGGACGGGAAATCTTGGAAAAGGACGGTAGGACGATTGAATCGAATCCTTGTGCGAATTCTGGCCGCCATCTTGGCGGCATCCGCCATGCTCGCGCCGCTTGCGCGGGCGGAATACGTCGGCTCAGAGCCGGCAGAGAGCGTCTACATCGTGCAGTCGCGGCGGCACACCTGTACGCTGATTGCCGCGACGATGATGCTGCGCAACTACGCCGAGCAGACCGCGGGCGACGGCGACGCCGTGACCGAGAGCGCCGTGAGCGCGGCGGCGTGGAACAGCCGCGGGCTGAAGTGGGACTTCACGGTCGACGGCGTCAACGTGCTGTGCTCGCACGACATCCGCGAGGCGGGGGACAAAAAGGCGTACCTGATCGCCATGCTGTCCGAGCACCCGGAGGGCTTCGTGATCTACGACGCGGACCTGCCGCACGCCGTTTGGCTGTTCGGCTACGACGACGAGCTCGACGTGTTTTACTGCGCCGATACGACGACCGACGTCGCCGGCAGTGCAATTCCGCTGGCCGACTGCATCCTTCCCGGAGAGACGCAGCAGGAGAAGATCGACCGGATCGACCGAATCTGGTACGTCGCTTCGGACGTCGGGGTTGCATAGAAAACGCCCCGCTTGCGGGACGGCGCGAAAAGGGGCTTCCTCCCGGCGCGCAGCTGGGAGGAAGCCCTTTTTCCATTTTTCATATGCCGCGGCTCGCGCAACGGGTTTTAGTCGGGACGAAAGGCGGAAGCTGCGGCCGGCGAAGCACTCAGGCGCTCGCATATCCGGCCTCGGACAGCGCCTCCACGGCGCGCGCAAAGGCATCCGATTTGACGAGAATGTAGTCGGTATCGAAGGTCGACACGGCGAAGATCGCAATGCCGCGCGCCGCGAGGATCGCCGAGATGCGCGCCAACACGCCGACGAGCGAGAAGTCCAGCGATCCCTCGATCCGCAGCGCCCGCCAGCCGTCCTCGCGGGCGAGCGCGTCGGACGGCGCGCAGTCCGTCGGACAGACCAGCGAATGCTCGCGATCCGTCTTGCCGAGGAACAGAAATTCGCCTTCTAGGTCGATCCCTCCGTAGTCGCGCACCTTGCAGACGCTGAATTCCGTGTCGATGCAATGGATCTCCATGGCCTTCAATCCACGAAGTGCGTGGTTACCGTGCGGTTGTAGGTCAGTATGGAGATGAGATCCTGCACGGCTTCGATGGCGATCGACGCCCCGATGACCCGCACCAGCACCAGCGTGGTCGCAAATGGGTTCGCGATGATCAGGAAGCCCAGTATGCAGGAGATGACCGCCGCGATCATCGTCAGGTACCAGCGGCCGTACGCCATGCGCCGCAGATTGCACGCGGCCTGGATCTTCGCCACGCCGCCGATCAGCAGCGCGATGCCGAACAGCACCGGCACGACGCTCAGCAGCGCCGCCTTAAAGGCGATCAGCGCCAGACCGCACAGCGCCAGCACGAGGCCCACGCTCAGATCCCAGTTGTAGGCGCGATAGTCGTCCTTGCGCAGAAAATACCGGGCGATCTTCCACGCGCCCGCGATCAGCAGCGCCGCGCCGCAGAGGTTCAGGATGACGTCCGTCGCGATGCCCGGCCAGATCAGCAGCACCAGCCCGAACACCAGCGCCGCCGCGGCCGCCACCCACACCGGCCAGCCGGACTTCAGGTTGCGCGGGTCGAATCGGCTCTTGTTTGCCATGTCGTTTCACACTCCTTTGGTTTATTATACCATGCGCCGGCGCGCTGTCAACCCATTTTCGCCATGAATCCGCCACAGAGCGGCTTTGATTGGTTAAATCCCGATGAATCCGGTCGGAATTGATTGACGTGGCCGAAAAATGGTGATACAATACCACAGGATTCACCGAGTAATTTGGTCGGAATTGATCCGACGGAGGAGGCGCGGCATGAAGCTGACGACGCGCGGGCGCTATGGCATCCACGCGATGTACGACCTCGCCCTCCACTTTCAGGCCGGCCCGCGGCCGATCAAGGCCATCGCGGAGAGCCAGGCGATCCCGGAAGCCTATCTGGAGCAGCTGTTCGCGGCGCTCCGGCGGGGCGGGCTGATCGCGAGCGCGCGGGGCGCGCAGGGCGGCTACCGGCTGACGCGGCCGCCGGCGGAGATCACGGTGGGCGATGTGCTGCGGTGCCTCGAGGGCGGCCTGAACCTGGTCGACTGCCTAGAGGAGGACAGCCTGTGCGGCAAGACCTGCGCCTGTCCTTCGCGGTTCGTGTGGCTGCGGATCCGCGACGGCTTGAACGCGATCGTGGATGGCATTACGCTTCAGGACATGCTGGACGACAACGCGCGAAGCTCGCCCGTTTGAGCCGCGCATACAGGGGGAATGTTTGTGGACAGAATTTATATGGACAACGCCGCGACCACGCGCGTGACCGAGCCGGTGTTTGAGGCGATGCGGCCCTATTTCGGCGAGATCTATGGAAATCCGATGTCGGTGCACAGCTTTGGCCGCGAGGCGCGCAAGGGCGTCGAGGAGGCGCGCCGGCAGGTCGCCGCGGCGCTCAACGCCGAGCCCAGCGAGATCTACTTCACCGGCTGCGGCACGGAATCCGACAACTGGGCGATCCGCGGCGCGGCCTACGCGAACCTGCGCAAGGGCAAGCACCTGATCACCACGCAGATCGAGCACCACGCCGTGCTGCACACCTGCGAACAGCTCGAGCGCGAGGGCTTCAACGTCACCTATCTGCCGGTGGACGAATTCGGCGTCGTGCGCATGGACGCGCTGAAGGCCGCCATCCGGCCGGACACGACGCTGATCAGCGTCATGGCCGCGAACAACGAGATCGGCACCATCCAGCCCATCGAGGAGATCGCCAAGCTCGCGAAGGAGCGGGGCATCCTGTTTCACACCGACGCCGTGCAGGCCATCGGAAGCCTCCCGTTCGACGTCAAGGCGATGGGCATCGACCTGCTGTCGCTGTCCGGCCACAAGTTCCACGCGCCGAAGGGCGTGGGCGCGCTGTACATCCGAAACGGCGTGCGGCTGCAGCGGCTGATTCAGGGCGGCGCGCAGGAGCGCACCCAGCGGGCGGGCACGGAGAACGTGGCCTCCATCGTCGGGCTCGGCAAGGCCATTGCGCTGGCGGCGGAGAACATCGACCGCCACAACTCCCAGCTGGCCGCCGTGCGCGACCGGCTGATCGACCGCATCCTGGCCGAAATTCCCTACACGCGGCTCAACGGCCACCGCACGCAGCGCCTGCCGGGCAACTGCAACATCTCGTTTCGGTTCATCGAGGGAGAATCGCTGCTGCTGGCGCTGGACCTGAAGGGCATCGCCGGATCGTCCGGATCGGCCTGCACGTCCGGTTCGCTGGATCCGTCGCACGTGCTGCTGGCCATCGGACTGCCGCACGAGATCGCCCACGGCTCGCTTCGGCTGTCGCTGAGCGAGGAGAACACCATCGAGCAGGCCGACCGCGTGGTCGACGCGCTCAAGGAGATCGTCGCGCGCCTGCGCTCGATGTCGCCGCTGTACGACGACTTCCTGCGCGAAGGCGAGAACGAAGGACAAAACTGAATCAAGGAGGAAACCGCCATGTACACCGAGCAGGTAATGGATCACTTCATGAATCCCCGCAACGTGGGGGAGATCGAGAACGCGAGCGGCGTCGGCACGGTCGGCAACGCGAAGTGCGGCGACATCATGAAGATCTATATCAAGGTAGAAAACGACGTGATCGTCGATGTGAAGTTCAAGACGTTTGGCTGCGGCGCGGCCATCGCGACGTCCAGCCGCGCGACCGAGATGGTCATGGGCAAGACGATCGACGAGGCGCTGAAGGTCACGAACAAGATGGTCGCCGATTCGCTCGGCGGGCTGCCGGCGGTGAAGATGCACTGCTCCGTGCTGGCTGAGGAGGCGCTGCACGCCGCGATTCAGGACTACAAGGACAAGCTCGAGCGCGGTGAATCGCCGGAAGCGGAGATCGAGGAAGTGAAGTACGTCTGAGCAAGCCTCCTTTTTGCAGGCTTTCTCAGCATCTGGCGAAGCGCCGGCTGGGTCAATGTTTCGAGGCGGCTCTCCCCTTTGCGGGGGAGAGCCGCCTCTTTCAGCGCTTCTTTTTGAGATTTTGATATTGCACCACGAGCTGCGCGAAGACGAGGCCGTACAGCGCGAGCACCACGCCCAGCGGGATCAGCCACGTCAGGTTGAGCGCCGGGCTTCCCTCGGCGGTCGCCAGGATTTCCATCGCGATCGCCGGCAGGAAGATGCAGAAGAACAGCACCAGCAGCGGGATCATCCGCCCGCGCAGGATGCGCCTGAACATGTCCATGCGCGATTCCATGTCGCAGAAGATCTCCTCGTCGCCCTGCATCTGCGATTTCGGCTTGCGGAAATAGCTGTAGCCCACGTTGTCCAGCACGTGCTCCCAGCCGCAGTCCCGGAACAGCTGCAGGTATTCCTCGCGGCGCGCGCGGCCATCCTCACTGTAGTCGAGCTGGTAGACGACTTCCTCCGGCTTGCAGCGCTCGAAGCGGTAGACGCACACCTTCGCGTCCGTCAGCCGCCAGCCCTCTCGGTGCTGCTGCTCCAGCCATTTCTGTTCCTTTTCGTATTCCATGATTGTGAAGTAGCGAAAGGCCGTCTTTTGATCTTTCATGTCCTCGCCTCCATCATGTTCCGGTACAGCCGCCCGATGCGCCGCATCTCCAGCGACAGCACTTCCTCCCCCAGCGGGGTGATGACGTACAGTTTGCGCTTTTCTTCCTCCCGGACGAAGCGGATCAGGCCGTCCTTTTCCATCTTTGAGAGGCTGCCGTACATCGTGCCCGGACTCAGCCGGATCTCGCCGTCCGTCAGCTCCTCCACCCTTCGGACGATGCTGTAGCCGTGCATCTCCGTGCGCAGGCAGAGCAGGATGTAAAAGCCTGTCTCCGTCATCGGGACGTACACCTTGCGAATGTGCGCGTCCAAGACCATTCCACCCTTCTGGTGCGATGTATCGCACTGCGATGCTTAGATTATATCGCACTGCGATCTATTTGTCAACCCCTTTCAATAAAAAAGCGGCCCGCGGGAAAGGGAATCGCGGGCCGTCAGTGCCAGTTTCTTCGGAAGTAGAACAGCCGGTCAGTGCCGAGCTGCGCGCCTTCGGCGGGGCGCTGGGCGCGCTGCGGCGCCCATGCCTCGTCGAGACGCTCGCCCTCTTTTACATATTCGATTTCAGCGGCTGCGCATGCCCCGGGCGACTGGAATGCGCGCCATCTTTTTTTGCGTCTGCCCCGGCGGGATGCAGTACGCCGGCGAAATGCAGCGACAGCTTGGCCAGCGCCGGGCCGGCGATTTCATACAGCACGGCGGAGGAGAGGATGATCGTGGAGAGCATGCCGCCCAGTTCGGGCGATAGCATCCGCTCGCCGAGCGCGGCCAGGCCGATCGACACGCCGGCCTGCGGCACCAGCGCCATGCCGAGGTACTTGCACACCGCAGGTTCATCGCGCGTCAGCACCGCGCCGACCGTCGCGCCCAGGTACTTTCCGGCGATGCGCACGAAGAAGTACACCACGCCGACGACGCCCGCCGTGGCCAGCGCCGGCACGTTCAGCCGCATGCCGGAGACGACGAAGAAGAACGTCAGTACCGGCGGGGTGAATTTGTCCACGGTCTTGAACAGCAGCTCATCCTCGCTGGAGATATTTGCGTGCACCATGCCCAGCGCCATGCAGGCCAGCAGCGGCGAGACGTCCACGGCGGCGCACAGCCCCGCCAGCGTCAGCAGCAGGATGACGACCATCAGCAGGCGGTTGTAGCTGGAGTGCACGCGCTTTTCGCTCCATTTGAGCAGGTACGCCATGCCGACGCCGAGCGCCACGGCGAGCAGGTTGTAGGCGATGGGCAGCAGGATGCTCGCGGCGTCGAGCTGGTCGGGCGATTCGGCCACCTGACTGACCGTCGCACAGACGCTGAATGCCAGAAGCGCCACGGCGTCGTCCAGCGCGACCACCTGGAGGATGGTATCCACAAAGTGGCCCTTCGCCTTGTACTGGCGGATGGTCATCAGCGTGGAGGCCGGGGCCGTTGCCGCGCCGATCGCGCCCAGCAGCAGCGAGAAGGACAGCGGCAGATGGAAGATCAGCAGCATCGCCGCCGTGATCGCCGCCGCCGCGGCCAGCGCCTCGAACACGGTGATGATCATCACGCGCGCGCCGCTGGTCTTGAGCGTGTCCCAAGTGAAGTACTTGCCGACGCCGAAGGCGATGAACGCCAGCGCGACGTCCGTGATGAACGACATGCTCTCCACCATGGAGGAATCGATCCACTTCAGGCAATGGGGGCCGATCAGGATGCCCGAGAGGATGTAGCCGGTGACGTTGGGCAGCTTCAGCAGCTTCGTGACCCGGCTCAGGCCAAAGGCCGACAGCAGCATCGCCGCCAGCTCGAGGATGACCAGCGAAGTGTGGTTCAGATGCAATGCGAGCGACATGGGAAACTCCGTCCTTTCTGCGCGGGGCGCGGCCCGCTTGGGTGGTTGGGGAAAGCGCCGCGCGCTTTTCTCCTGACTGGCTTGATTATAGGCGTGAAGTGTGATAAAATCAAATCAATGTTTTTTGGCGAACCATAAATTAGTTGAATTGTTCGGTTCCGGGAAGGATTTTTCACATGCTCGACCCAAAGATTTACACGCTTCTGAAATTGGAAGAACTCGGCTCCTATACCCGCGCCGCCGAAGCGCTCTCGCTCACCCAGCCCGCCGTCAGCCACCATGTCAAACTTCTGGAGGAAGAGTACGGCGTTCAGATCTTCGTCAAGGGCAGCCGCGAACTCAAGCCGACGGCCGCGGGCGCGCTGCTGCTCAAGTACGCCCATCGCGCCGCGGCCATTTCCGAAAAGGCCCGGCAGGCGCTGAAGGACTCGGTCAACCAGATCGAGCGGCTGTCCATCGGCATCACGCCCACGGCGAGCGACCTGCTCGCTCCGCAGGTGATCGCCGCGTATCTGAATGCGCACCCGAATATGCGCGTCGAGGTCGTGCGCGGTCCCATAAAGAAAATTGATGCAATGCTTCGGTTTTATGAATTGGATTTTGCGATCGTCGACGGCGTCATGCCCAGCGGCCGCTATTCGTCCATCCTGCTGGGCACGGATTACCTGTGCCTGATCGCGTCGCCCGACCACCCATTCGCGAAGCGCTCGAGCGTGACGCTGGACGAGCTGACGAACGAAAAGCTCGTGCTGCGCCCCAAGGCAGCGGGCACGCGCAAGCTGTTCGAGGGCTATCTCATCAGCCATGGCCGCAGCATTCAGGACTATCGCGTCATCATGGAGATCGACAGCGTTTCCGCCATCAAGGAAATCGTGGCGGGCAATCTCGGCGTGTCGATCATCAGCCACAACGTCTGCCACGAGGAGGAAAAGTCCGGCAAGCTGGCCGTCGTGCCCATCGAGAACTGCCGCATGGTGCGCCAGCTCAGCCTCGTGTTTCCGCCCGATTTTCAGCATCCGGAGCTGCTGCGCGAGCTGCAGGCCGAATACAGCCGGCGGATCGGCTGAGGTGGAGACGCCCGAACAGCCGGAGCAGAGAGGGAAGAACCGCCATTTCAAGCGAGTTTCCCGCCCGTTTTCGCAGGCTTGGCGGCGTTCAGCCAGGACCTCGCGGTGCCACAGTGGCGGAAAAGGCGGAGAAACTGCGGCGTAAGGAGCTTTCAAATTCCGCCTGAGCGCGGGATTTCGCCATGACGCATTCAGCGCCCGCGGGGAAACACGCTTCCCGCGGGCGCTGCACTTTCCTCATTTTGCCTTATGTTCCCGCCAGCCGCCGGAGCTCGCGCTCGCAGAAGTCGCACAGCTCGCGGGCGAATTCGGCGCTCGCCGATTCGGTGACGATGTGAAACGCCGGGCGCTGCTCGTCCGGGCAGACCCATCCCCAGCCGTCCTCGCGCTCAAACCGCACGCCGCCGCCGACCGCGGCGTCCTTTTCCGCGCCGGCAAACGCGCTGAGCACGCGGCCGGTCTCCGAGGCGGGCACCTCCACGCTGCGGCTGCGCCGGTAGACGAGCGGCATTGAATGCCGCCAGGATTCGAGCGTCAGCCCGGCCCTGACCAGCTCGGACAGCGCCGACAGCGCCAGCCGGATCCCGTCGAACATGAGCGCGAACTGCTCCGGATGCCGGTTGGCCAACTCGTTCATCCATTCGGCCGGTTCGCCTGCGGCGTAGACCGCCTTTGCGCCGTACCGGCCGGCCAGATCGGCGATGGCGCGCGTCGCGGAGACCGGCAGCAGCAGCTCGCGCTCGCCGCGCTCCAGCGCGACCCACGCCTGCATCAGCTGGCGCTCCGCTTCGTTCAGCGCGCCGCGCTCGTCGCCCAGCGCCGCCGATTCGCCGCGCTCGTCCAGCCAGACGCCCAGCTCGCCCGGCGCCAGCTCCATCATGTCGTCCTCCCAGCCCGTTCGGACGCTCAGCCCGGCGCGCGCAAACGACCGCTCGGCCAGCGACAGCAGGTGTGCCGCCTGCGCGTGGACGGCGATGTTCGGCGCGCGGTGGGGATCCTCTGTAAAGCAGGCCGCCGCATCGGCGATGTACGCGATGTCGGCGTGGCCGGCGGACAGCACCGGCCGCGTGAGGCCGGAGAATGGCCCGGCGTAGTCGTGGCGCGCGTTCATCGTGTGGATGGCGCGGCACGTCCGCGAGGGAATGCGCGCGCCGTTTGCGCCCAGCGGAAACAGCCGGTCATCGCTGACCAGCGCGGCGGCGTCGGCGCGCAGCGCGGCCAGCGCGTGGCGGAGCTGCGGCAGCGTGCAGACGCCGGCGTCGAGCACCTGCACGCCCTGCGACATCGCGCCCGAGGCGGCGGCGTGCCACAGCGCGTCCGACACGGTCGACGGCCCGCGCCCGAGCAGCAGCTCCTTGGGCTTCATGACCGACGCGACCGCCTGCGCGGCGCGCGTCGCCTGCGCGGGCGATGACAGCGCGAAGCTGCCCGCGGCAAAGCCGTCCGGCCGGCGGCTTCCCCAGACGACGTTCTCCTCCAGCCGCTCGCCGTCCGCGGCGAACTTGCCCGGCCAGAGCTTGACGCCCGGCATCAGCGCGGCGCGCTCGCCGGTGGAGGCGCCGGTGCCGAGCACGCATTCCTCGTAGGCCTGCGCGCCGTCGCCAAGGATCGCGTGGTTGCCGAGCACGCAGCCGCGCGCCTGCGCGTGGGCCTCGACGCGCGCGCCCGGCCAGAGCACCGCCCGCTTCAGGCTCGCGTGCGCGCCGACGAACGCATTCTCGCCCACGACGCTGTAGGCGCCGATGTGCGCGCCCGCGCGGACCTGCGCCCCGGAGGCGATCAGGCACGGCGCCTCCAGCACGGCGGTGCGGTCGACGGCCGCGCCGGGCAGTATGGCGATTCCGCCCGGGCGGGGCGCGATGCCGGGCAGGTGGATCTCGCCGTTCATCGCCGCGATGTGCGCGGCCAGATAGGCGCGGATGTCGCCGATGTCGCACCAGTAGCCGTCCATCACATAGCCGAAGATCCGCGCGCCCTCGCGCGCCAGCCGGGGGAAGAGGTCGTGGCCGAAGTCGTAGGGCCGTCCCTCGGGGATTTCCCGGAGCAGTTCCGGCTCGAGGATATAGATGCCGGTGTTGATCGTGTCGGAGACGATGTCGCACCGGCCGGGCTTTTCGTGAAAGCCGACGACGCGCCCCTCGGCGTCGGTGGAGACGACGCCGTACTCGCTCGGGTTCGCCTCGCGCCGCAGTACCAGCGTCGCCTGCGCCCGCCGCGCGCGGTGAAAGGCCATGGCGGCGGAGAGGTCGAGGTCGGTGATGCCGTCGCCGGAGAGCACGACGAACGTCTCGTCCAGAAAGCCGATGGCCTGCCGGACGCCGCCCGCCGTGCCCAGCGGCGTCTTTTCGACAAAATACCGGAGGGAGACGCCCAGATCGGCGCCGTCGCCGAAGGCGTCCGAGATCGCGTCGGGCAGGTAGCCGAGCGTCGCGGCGATTTCGCTGATGCCATGGTCGCGCAGCAGTTCCAGCGCGTATTGCATGACCGGCCGGTCCATCAGCCGCATCATGGGTTTCGGGCAATCGCAGGTCAACGGACGCAGGCGTGAGCCTTCGCCGCCTGCCATGATGATCGCCTTCATGAAAACATCCACATCCTCCATCGTCAAGTTTGCGCGCGAACGGGCATCGTCCCGCCGGCCAAGGCGCGCCAGGATTTGCGCGCGCGGCGCGCATAGAGAACACTGCACAGCAGTATCTATGCGCCATTTTTCCCAATATGGGTGTTTTTCATGCGAACCGAAAATTTTACAGGGTTGACATGGCGTCCGCGCCGGGGTATACTGGAGTTAAAATTGGGAATTGGAGGAATGCGGAATGCGGAAATGGATACGCAGGGTGCTGTGTGTGCTCGCTGCGCTGGCAATGCTGTGCGGCGCCGCGCTGGCAGAAGAGATGGCGGTGATAAACTGTGAGGAGTGGGTTTCGCTTCGCGCAGAACCGAGCACATCGGCTCAGCGGCTGGCCAAAGTGCCGCTCGGCGCGCTGGTGGAGAACTGCATATACGCGTCAGACGGTTTCGTAGCGTGCGAGTATCAGGGCGCGAAGGGCTACATCCTCGCCGAATACCTCCAGCCCGTTTCCGCCGGAGCGGACGGACGGGACATGACGGTCGTAAACTGCGAGGAGTGGGTATCGCTTCGGTCGCAGCCGGCCGCGTCGGCAGACCGGCTGGCGAAGGTGCCGCTCGGCGCGACGGTGGAGAACTGCGTGCTCTCATCGAACGGCTTCATGCAGTGCACGTATCAGGGCGTGAGCGGGTACATTCTCGCCGACTACCTTTCGGCAAGCGACATTGGCGCGACCGGCTATAAGCTGTTCCTCGAGGTGGAGTGGAATGGCCTGACCTTCACCGCAGAGCGCGGCCGGGCCGGCGAGGGCGAAGCTCTGCGAGCGACCTGTCAGGATGCGGCAGGCACCCTCGTCTGGCAGCGGGAACTCGCGTCGCAGTACATGACGGAGCTGCGGCTGACGGATGCTTTCCTCGGTGGCACGGCAGATCAGCCGGTCGCGCTGCTCTATGTGTTGGATGGAGGCCTTTTCGCTGTCGATCTCGCGACCGGCGAGTCGCTGTGGACGTTCGACGCGGTCAATCTGGGCGGCAGCCTGACGCACGCGGTCGGCGAGGACGGCACGGTTTACGTCGGCGGCTACTATGGCCCGGACCCCGTGGCGATCAGCGCCTCCGGCGAGCTCCTGTGGGAGGCGGATTCCGGCCGCGATACCTTCTGGCTGTATGACATGGAGATCACCGATGAGGGCGTCGTCTGCACCTACGATGCCATCGACGGCGCGCCCGGTTCGGCGGAGATCTGCTATGGCTTCGATGGATCGGTTGCGTGGGTACGAGCGTCGGGGGAATAAACTTCCGCGACACACGAGGTTTTGATAGAGCGAGGGAGCCGTGGGCGGAATGCCCATGGCCCCCTTATTTTTTATTCGATTCCGAGTTGGGCGAGCACGCGACGGTAGAGGGTCGCATCGAGCAGGCAGTCGACGTGCGTGCCGTCGGCCTCGTAGCGCTCGGAGAGCACCTGTCCCTGGCTGTGGATCAGCGAGAGCACGCCGCCCTGCGCGTAGGGAATGGTCAGCTCCGCGCGGTGGCGCATGGAGGCGATGCGCCGCGAGATCGCGGCCTTCAGCGTCTCCAGACCGCGCCCCTCGCGCGCGGAGATCAGGATGGCGTCGGGCGGGTCGATCGCGGCGCCCTCCGGCGCGGCGTCGGCCTTGTTCAGCGCCTCAATCCGCGGCCGGTCGCCGGCGCCCAGATCGTCGAGCACCTCCAAGACCGTCGCGCGCTGCTGGGCGTAGTTCGGGTTGGAGACGTCGGACACGATCACCAGCAGGTCGGCGAACACCGCCTCCTCGAGCGTCGACCGGAACGCCTGCACCAGCTGGTGCGGCAGCTTGCGGATGAAGCCGACCGTGTCGACCATCAGGCAGCTGCGGTTCTCCGGCAGGTCGACCTTGCGCATGACGGTGTCCAGCGTGGCGAACAGCTTGTCCTCGACGAACACGTCCGAGCCGGACAGCGCGTTGAGCAGCGTCGACTTGCCGGCGTTCGTGTAGCCGACGAGCGCCACGGTCGTCTGCCCCTGCTTTTCGCGGCGCGCGCGGCGCAGGTCGCGGTGCTGCTTGATCTGCTTGAGTTCCCGCTCGAGGTCGTCGATGCGCTTGCGGATGCGGCGGCGGTCGACTTCGAGCCGCGTCTCGCCGGGGCCGCGCGTGCCGATGCCGCCGCCCAAGCGGGACATCGCCGTGCCCTGGCCGGTCAGCCGCGGCAGGCGGTACTTCATCTGTGCCAGCTCCACCTGCAGCTTGCCTTCCGCGGACTGCGCGCGCTGCGCGAAGATGTCCAGAATCAGCGTCGTTCGGTCGATCACGCGCACGCCCAGCGCGTTTTCGAGGTTGCGCTGCTGCGCGCCGGTCAGCTCGTCGTCGACGATGGCGAGGTCGATCTCCAGCGCCTGGCAGTCGAGCGACAGCTCCTCGGCCTTGCCGCTGCCGATGTAGGTCGCCGGATCCGGGCGCGGGCGCTTCTGCAGCACGCGGGTGATGACCATCGCGCCGGCGGTCTCGGCCAGCCCGGCGAGCTCCTCGAGGGAGTCGTCCGAGTCGGTGGAGATCAGCATGACCTTCTCGGCCTCCTCGACGATGCCGCCGCGCTCGATGGCCTTGCGGACGCGGTCCTCGGCCAGCTCGATCTCGCGCATCCACGTCTGCTGCGGCACGCGGCCGGGCTTGACGGGGCCGTAGACGGCGATGGAGAAGTTGTCGTACTCCATCTCGCCCAGGAAGGCCGCGCTGATGCCGGTGCAGCGGGCGTCCTGCACGCCGACGGCGCACATCGAATCGAACCTGAGCAGCCTCAGCGCCTGCAGGTCGACGTCGGACAGCCGAGCGTTCCCGCCCGGATGCGTGTGGATGCAGCGGTAGCCGGTCAGGCGGTCGAGGTTGCGGCGCAGGTGCAGTTCCGGCAGCGCGACCGCGCCGATGGAGCCGATGGCGATTTCGAGCACCTCGCCGTTTCGGTCGAGGTAGACCAGCATCTCGCGGTTGATCTGGTCGGTGTAGCGGATCAGGATGCTGAGCAGCCGGTCGGGGAGGAACTGGTCGCGCTCGAAGCGCGCGTCGTAGAGCTTTTCCAGCTCGTCGAGCACGCTTTGGCGGATGCCAAGGGTATTTCCGTGAATCATGGAACCTCCTGAAGTTCAAAAAAATGCGGCATAGGAAAGCGCCGCCCGGACGCGATCTTCTCCGCGCGGGCGGCCGTTGATTACAGGATGTATTTGCGCACGTCCTTGCGGTGCAGGTCGGCGCCGAGCATCTTTTTGACGTATTCGGCGTCGATGCGCACCTCGACCTCCGGGGCGTCGCCGCCGCCGGCGTTGAAGGCGATGTCGTTGAGAATCCGCTCCAGCAGCGTGTGCAGCCGGCGCGCGCCGATGTTTTCGCCGGTCTCGTTGTCCTGCCACGCGCACTCGGCGATGGCGTCCAGCGCGCTTTCATCGAACGACAGCGACACGCCGTCCACGCCCAGCAGCAGCTGGTACTGGCGGATCAGCGCGTTTTCCGGCTGGGTGAGGATGCGCTTGTAGTCGTCGACCGACAGCGGCTTGAGATCCACGCGCACCGGGAAGCGGCCCTGCAGCTCGGGGATCAGGTCGGACACCTTGGCGACGTGGAACGCGCCCGCGGCGATGAACAGCACGTGGTCGGTCTTGACCGGGCCGTACTTCGTGTTGACCGTCGAGCCCTCGACGATCGGCAGGATGTCGCGCTGCACGCCCTCGCGGGAGACGTCCGGGCCGGAGCCGTTGCCGCGGCCCGCGACTTTGTCGATCTCGTCCAGGAACACGATTCCGTGCTGCTCGGCGCGCTCGATGGCCTCGGTGTACACGCGATCCATGTCGATCAGGTTCTGCTCCTCCTCGGCCAGCAGGATCTTGCGCGCCTCGCGCACCGTCACGCGGCGCAGCTTCATCTTCTTCGGCAGGATGCCGCCCAGCACGTCGTTCATGTTCATGTCCGTGCCGGGGATGTCCGCGCGGGGCGTCACCTCTTCGACCTCGACCTCGACCATCTCGTTCTCCATCTCGCCGCGGCGCAGGCGCGTGCGCACGTCGTCCTGCCGGACGGCGAGCTTGTCGCGATCCTCGGGGCTGAGCTCCGGCTCCTTCGCCCGGTTGCCCAGCAGGATGTCGATGGGGTTGGTGGGCTTCTTCTTCGGCGCGTGGGTCAGCAGCTCGACCAGCCGGTTTTCGACGTTGATCTCCGCCTGTCCGCGCACGCGCTGGGAGTGCTGCTCCTTGACCAGGCGGATCGACGCCTCGATCAGGTCGCGGATGATGGATTCGACGTCGCGGCCGACGTAGCCGACCTCGGTGAACTTGGTGGCCTCCACCTTGACGAACGGCGCGTCCACCAGCTTTGCCAGCCTTCGGGCGATCTCCGTCTTGCCGACGCCGGTCGGGCCGATCATCAGGATGTTCTTCGGAGTGACCTCCTCGCGGATGTCCTCCGGCAGCTGGGCGCGGCGGTAGCGGTTGCGCAGCGCCACGGCCACGGCGCGCTTGGCTTCGTCCTGCCCGATGATATAGCGGTCGAGCTCGCGGACGATTTCGCGCGGGGTAAGTTGCGTCATGTGCTTCTCCTTTCAGGATTTCCGCATGGGAATCAGACCGTTTCGACGATGATGTTGGAATTCGTATAGACGCAGATGTCGGAGGCGATCCGAAGCGCCTTGCCGGCGATCTCCGCGGCGGGCAGATCGGTGTTTTCATACAGTGCCCGCGCGGCGGCGAGCGCGAAGTTGCCGCCGCTGCCGATGGCGAGGATGCCGTCGTCGGCGTCGATCACCTCGCCGGTGCCAGACACGAGCATCAGGTTTTCGCTGTCCGCGCAGAGCATCATGGCGTCGAGCTTGCGCATGGCCTTGTCCATCCGCCAGTCCTGCGCCAGCTCCACCGCGGCGCGGGGGAGGTTGCCGGAATACTGCGTCAGCTTGTCCTCAAATTTTTCCGACAGCGCGAACGCGTCGGACACCGAGCCGGCAAAGCCGATGACGACCCGGCCGTTGTAGATGCGGCGCACCTTGCGCGCCGTGCCCTTCAGTATGGTGGATTGGCCCATCGTGATCTGGCCGTCGCCGGCGATGGCGGTCACGCCGTCGCGCTTGACGGCGCAGATGGTCGTTCCGCGAAACGCGCTCGCGGGTTCGCGATCATAACTCATATTGCTGGATCACCTCGTTCAATGTGTCGATTGCGCGCGCGCTGAGCTGTTCATAGCGGTTGCGCTTGCCCTTCACGCGCTGGGAAAGCGGCTCAAGGATGCCGTAGTTGGCGTTCATCGGTTGGAAATTTGCGCTCGGGGTCGAGACGTGGCGCGCGAGCGCGCCGAGCAGCGTGCGCCCGGTGAAGTCCGGCTCCGGCTTGCCCTCGAGCGCGCGGGCGAGGCCGGCGGCGGCGACCAGCCCCGAGGCCGTCGATTCCATGTAGCCCTCCACGCCGGTCAGCTGGCCGGCGAAGCGCAGGAATGGATCGGACTTGAAGGCATAGTTCGCGCCCAACATGTCCGGGCCGTTTAGGTAAGTGTTTCGGTGCATGACGCCGTAGCGGGCGAATTCCGCGTGCTCAAGCCCCGGGATCATCGAGAACACGCGCTTCTGCTCGCCCCACTTGAGCCGCGTCTGGAAGCCGACCAGATTGTACAGCGTGCCGGCCTCGTTCTCCTGCCGGAGCTGGACGACGGCGTAGGGCTCCCTGCCCGTCCGCGGGTCGATCAGCCCGACCGGCTTCAGCGGCCCGAACGCCAGCGTCTGGCGGCCGCGCGACGCGAGGATCTCCACGGCCAGGCAGCCCTCGAACACGAGCTTCTTTTCAAAGTCGTGCAGCTCAGCCAGCTCCGCGGAGACCAGCGCGTCGTAGAAGGCGTTGTACTCGTCCTCGGTCATCGGGCAGTTCAGGTAGTCGGCGCCGCGGTCGTAGCGCGACGCGCGGAACACGCGCGACATGTCGAGCGATTCGGCGGTGACGATCGGCGCGGCGGCGTCGAAGAAGTGCAGCGACTTCGCGCCCGGCAGGCGCTCGATCGCGCTGGTCAGCGCCGGATCGGTCAGCGGCCCGGTGGCGACGATCGCGGGGGAATCGGGAATCGCATCCGCGACGGCGCGCTCGACCGTCACCAGCGGATGATCGCTGAGCGCGCGCGTCACGGCGTCGGAGAATTTGTGGCGGTCAACGGCCAGCGCGCCGCCCGCGGGCACGCGGTTGGCCTCCGCGCAGGCGAGGATCAGCGAATCCATCGCGCGCAGCTCGGCCTTGAGAAGGCCCGAGGCGTTGGTCAGCTGCTCGGCCTTGAGCGAATTGGAGCACACCAGCTCCGCGAAGCCCTCCGAGTGGTGCGCGGGGCTGAACCGCACGGGCTTCATTTCGATCAGCCGGACGGGGATGTTCCGCTTCGCGAGCTGCCACGCGGCCTCGCAGCCGGCCAGCCCCGCGCCGACGATCGTCACGGGCTTATCGATCCGCGTCATCCTGGCCTCCGTTCTCGACCTGCACGCGGTGGCGGCAGGTTTCGTTTGTGCACAGATGGTAGAAGGTGTCCTTCGCGCCGCGCTTGAGCACCATCATCGCGCCGCAGACCGGGCACTTTTCGTTGACCGGCCGGTCCCACGAGACGAAATCGCACTCCGGATAGCGCTCGCAGCCGTAGAACTTGCGCCCCTTGCGGCTCACGCGCTCGAGCAGTTCTCCGCCGCACTTCGGGCAGGGCACGCCGATGTTCTTCGGCAGCGCCAGCGTGTGGCGGCAGTTGGGGAAGTTCGGGCAGGCGAGAAACTTGCCGTAGCGGCTCATCTTGTAGACCATCATCGCGCCGCACTTTTCGCACGGCACGTCGGAGACCTGATCCTCGATGGCGACCTTCTCGATGCTGGCCTCGGCCTTTTCCAGCGTCTTGCTGAACGGGCCGTAGAATTCAGAGATGACGCGGTGCCAGTCCATCTGGCCGGCCTCGACCTCGTCCAGTTCCTCCTCCATGCTGGCGGTGAACGCGATGTCCACGATCTCCGGGAAGTGCTTGCACATCATGTCGTTGACGATTTTGCCCAGCTCGGTCGGGATCAGGCGGCGGTTTTCGCGCGCAACGTA
>NHCFR01400__coassemble_764_pt1 | contig 21476 bp, 17 predicted proteins | sample NHCFR01400__metabat2_low_PE_007 | metagenome-assembled genome bin NHCFR01400 | reverse complement strand
TCGCTGGCATAGCCTTGTCCAGCCGGCGTGCTCTCGGCGCGCGAGCGCACCGCGTCCGATGTGCAGGCGATTGCGGCAAAGTGACTTCGATGGCAGCGCGCACAGGTGTCCACATCGTTTGGATTCAGCCGGCCGCATACACAGCGCCAGATCTGGGAAGTCTGCTTCGGATAGCAGACGGCATCCGCACCGGCAAAATCGCGCAGCGCGTCGAGCTCGGCCGGAGCGATCGCGGGCAGCGGCTCCAGATCGGCAAACGGCCCGTCGCCGGCGCGCCATTCGTCGCCATCGTCGAATCCAACGCGCGAAAACCGCAGTTCAAGCCGGTTGGCGTCGGGCAGGCGCGAGGTCTCCAGCGCGATGCGAAAGGCGCTTTCCCCGGGCGCGCGGAGCGAATCGGCGCGAAAGGGCGTCGCCATGCGCTTTCCGCTGGCGCTGAACCAGCCCGCCGCGCCCTCGAGCCAGGCGACGCGGCGGCGCGTCAGGTTGTACAGCCGGACCGACGCGCGCATCGCATCGCCGTCGCCGCTGAGCGCGTAGCCGCGCACCTCCACCGGACAGCTCAAATCCACCTTCACGCAATTCCCCCCTCCGCTGAAAGACATCCGTGGACACATTATAGCATGACCCGCCGAGGGATAGACCCGATGACGGAAAAATGTCTCGCCGATGTTGCTATTTTGTGCATTTTCGGGAGAAAAATGGCAGGCATGACCTGCGCGGCGGCGCGGCAGGCTATGCCCGAGGAGGTGTTCGCATGGATCAACGTGAACCGGACGTCGCTTCCGCGACGGAGTGCACCGGATTGATGCCCGCCCTGCCGCAGGATGAATCGCAGGACGTGAACAGCGCGCGGCTGTATGGCATCCATCCCGCCAAGCGCCGCAGGCGTGCAAAGGCAAAAAAGAAATGACATACGCGCGGCGATCTGATATAATGGAGAAAACGGAAGCCCGTTTGAAGACTCCCGAAGGCGCGCCTTCGGCTTTTCCTTCAGACGGGCGTTGAGGCAAAGGGGCGCTGAGCATGAGCGGCAAGGTGACGTTGGTGGGCGCAGGCCCGGGCGGCGTGGGGCTGATGACGGTGCGCGGCCTGCGCGCGCTCGAGGCGGCGGAAGTGGTCGTGTACGACCGGCTGGTGGACGAGGAGATCCTCGCGAGGATCCCGGCGGACGCCGAGCGCATCGACGTCGGCAAGCGCGCTGCGAATCACCCCGTGCCCCAGCCGGAGATCAACCGCCTGCTATTGCAAAGGGCGCTCGAGGGGAAGAACGTCGTCCGGCTCAAGGGCGGCGACAGCTTCCTCTTTGGCCGCGGCGGCGAGGAACTGGAACTCCTTGCGGAGAACGAGATCGAATTCGAGGTCGTTCCCGGCATCACGTCCGCGCTGGCCGCGCCGTCCTGCGCCGGCATCCCCGTGACGCATCGGGATTATTGCGCGTCCGTGCACATCATCGCCGGCCACCGGCGCGGCGACGGCGCGCTTTCGCTGGACTACGACGCGCTCAGGCGCGCGGGCGGCACGCTGGTGTTCCTGATGTCCGTGGCGACATTTGGCGAGATTGCCGGAGGGCTGATGCGCGCGGGCTTTGCGGCGGACTTTCCCTGCGCGATCGTCGAAAACGGCGCGCGCCCGGAACAGCGGCGGCTGGCAACCACCTTGGGCGGCGCGGCGGCGTGCATTGCGCGCGAGGGTGTGCGCTCGCCGGCCGTGTTTGTCGTCGGCCGCGTCTGCGAGCTGGCGGATCGCTTCGACTGGTTCGGCCGTCTGCCGATGCGCGGACGCCGCGTGCTGGCCGCCCCGGACGCGGTCTGCCTGTCTGAGCGGCTGCGGGAGCTCGGCGCGCGCGTGACCGACATGCCCGTGCCGAAGGTGAAGTGGCTTCCATTTGAACTGCCCCGGCCGGGCGGCGCGCTGCTGCTCGACGGCGTTACGGCAGTCGAAGCGCTGTTTGCGCGGCTGGACGCGCTGCGGCTGGACGCGCGGGCACTGGCCGGTTGCCGCTTGATCTGCCCCCCTGCGGCGGCGCGCGCCCTGCGGTCGCACGGCCTTCGCGCGGACGAGGTTGTCGAAGACTGGCCGGAGGACGTTGGTTCCGCGATCCTGTTGTGCGAGGAGGAAGAAGCCCGGGGAGAATCGCCGCGCGTCGGTGCGGACGCAATCGTCGGGAACGGGTCGGAAGACACAGATTCCGAGATATCGTTATATGGAAAGGAAGAAACCCAGGGCGAATCGACGTATACTGGTGTGGCCGCAGCCGCCAGTGACTTGCCGGAGAAGGCCGGTTCCGCGATCTTGTTGTGCGAGAAAGAAGAAGTCCGGCGCCGATCTTTGTACCCTGCCGGTGCGGACGCCAATTTTCCGAGATTGCGCGCGGCATGGCGGGAGGAGGTCGCGCCGGTGGAACCCGGCGTGGAGTTTGTCGTTTGCCTGTCGCGGCGGGATTTGGTTCGGTTCGCGCGCGCCGCGAAGGATTGGGATGTTTCCCGTGTCCGGCTGGTGTGCGCCGATCCGGCCATCGCGCGCGCCGCACAGGCACTTGGCCTGCGCGCCAGTGTGCCCGGCCAGCCGACCGTTGAGGGCGTGATCGCCCTGTGTGAATCGCTCTGCCGCGCTGACCGGGTCGAATGAGGGACTTGTCATAAATGTATAAATTTATCGGAAAATATTGTGATAACTACTGGATATACGATAAGTTTCGATTCCATTTGGCAACACTAAAGGCGATGAATTCAGGAATTGCAATTTTTCTTTTTCATTGACGCAATAGTTTTCCTCTGATATAATGGTGGTGCCGCAAAGGTGCGGCAAACTGCCTGGAGGGCGTTTGAAGAGGAAAGATCCGCAATGTCGAGCGAGTTTTCTGCCCGTATTCGCGCAGGATTTGTAGGCTTCGCGGCGCAAAGCCAGGAACGCGCCGCGTTCAGCGGGCGGAAGGGGCGCCGGGATTGCGCTTTCAGAAATTTTCAAATGTTCTCCGAAAGAAACGGAGGGATTTGAGATGAAGAAACTGTTTGCAATGATCGCCCTGCTGCTCTGCCTCGCGCTGCCTACCGCCGGCGCGGAGGGATTTTCCTTTGGAGCGACCGTCAATGTGACGTCTGCCGTGTCGGACGGCGATGCAATTTGCGTCTACGACTCCACTGCGCGCGAGTTCCGGCTGACCGGGCCGGATGGCGCGGTGCGTGCGATTTCGGCTGCTTCGCTGGATGGCGAGGGAACGACGGGCTCCGTGCTGGCGCTGACCAGCGATGGAGCTCATTTTTATGCCGTCGTCGAGCAGCTGAAGGTCGACGGCTTTACCGCGACCTACGACAGCGCCGCGCTCTACCGGCTCGACTTCGACGCTTCAGCCATTCATCTCGAGGCCGGGCTCGATCTCTCCGAGGCGGTGCTGTCCGATGGCGGATTCCACTCGCTCGATTCCCTGCTCGGCGCGGAGCAGTCGGACGGCCGGCTGTATTTGCTGTTCTATCGGAATGGCGATTCGCTGCCGGGGCAATTTGACCTTCAGGCGGGGGAATGCTACCTGCTCTGCTGCGATCTGGCCGCGCAGACGGCTTCGCGCCTCGACCTCGACGGGGAAGCGACGCTGATCGCCGCGCAGGGCGCGCTCGTGATGCTGGCGGTTCCCGCGGCGAACGACGAAGTGCAGCTGGTGATGCTTGACACCGCGAGCGGTTCGACCGCGCAGGGCTGGACGATCTCCGGCGCGGCCGGCCGGGCGTCGTGCTTTGACTACGACGCCGGGCAGGCGCTTCTGTACTATTCCGTCGGCAACCGCGTCTGGCGGATGGACACCTCGGGCAATGCGGTCGAGGTGGCGGCGCTGCCCGAGCCGTCGCCGCAGGGCATTTTCGCACTCGGCGACCGTGTCGCCGCGTGGACGGCGGAGGGCGTGTCGGAGGCCGCGATTCAGTCCGGCGGCGTCAGCCGCGCGGGCGAGCTCACGGTGTATGGAAGCAGTTCGCTGCTGGACGACTTTTCCCGCGCCTACCCGGAGATTTCGCTGACGGTCATGCCGGGCGACGTTTCGCTGATCGATGCCGTGCTTACGCAGTCGAGCGTGCCGGACGTGATGCTGATGAGCAGCCTTGACTGCGAGGAACTGCGGCCACTGATCGATCGCGGCTACCTGCTGCCGCTGGACAGCGCGGCCGTCTCGGACGTGGTTTCCCGAATGTACCCGGAGATCGCCAGTGCGGTGACGACCGAGGCGGGCATCGTCGCGCTGCCCTTCGACCGCCTGGTGCAGTTGGTTCCCGGCGTGGACGAGGCGCTCTGGACGGAGCTCGGGCTGGGCGATCTTCCGGAGACCTGGGCGGACCTGTTCGCCTTCCTCCGCCGCTGGCCGGAGATTCAGGCCGCGCACCCCGACCTGCGCCTGCTGATGGAGTCGGGCTCCAACGAGGGCTTTCGCGGCTGGGTGCTGGATCGCATGATCGAAGATTATGAATTCTACCGCACGCATCTCGACGAACCCGCCGGCTACGACACGGAGGTGTTTCGCAGCCTGCTCGCGGAGTTTGAGTCGATCGACTTCGACGCGCTGTTCGCCAACGAGGGCACGGCGTCCTCGCGCGGAATGCTCATCCTCTATTCCGAGCCGACGGCCAAGAAGTTTGGCTACTTCGGCTCTCCCATCCCGCTGCGCGTCGTGGAGGGAGCGCCGGTCTACGCGCCCATGACGGTGTACTTCATCGCCATCAACCCCTATTCGCAGAATATCGACGCCGCCAAGGCGCTGGTCGAGTTCGCCGCGCAGCATCTCGACCCGCTGGTGCGCATTGAGCTGATGCCCGGCGAGAACGCACCTGTCCGCGTCGACGGCTATGAGGAGTCGCTTGCGCAGTACGAGGCCGCGGCGGCCGCCGCACAGAGCGCGCTGGACGCCTGCGAGGATCCCGCCGAGCGCGTGCTGCTCGAGCAGTCGCTCGCCGAGGCGCAGGCGGCGCTCGAGGACTATCGCGAGGACGGCGGATGGCTGGCCAACGAGGAGAGCATCGCCGGCTATCGCGCCGTCGCGGAACACATTTTGATCTACTATCGAGATGCGCTGTATTCCGCCGAGGCGGGAATCCTCGCGGACGCGAAGCAGCGCTATCTCGACGGCGACCTTCCCGCCGACCAGCTCATCGCCGAGCTCGAACGCCGCTACGTCATGCGCGAGCGGGAGGCGGGCTGAAGCGCGGATCGCAGGTGAAGGAGCGGCCTGAATTTGTCAGACCCCAGAAAAGAGCGCGAGAGGGCTTCGTCCCTTTCGCGCTTGAATTGTTCCCGGCGGCAACCAGCGAATCGTTCGCGACGGCATCCAGTCGCCGCTTTTCCGAAGGAGATTTTGGAGGTAACGCGCAGGATGATTTTTTAGGCGCCGCCGCAAGGATGCGTCGACGTGCTTCCGCAGATGCCGCGCCAAGCCCTGTGGGGCGGCTGGCTGCGGCCTTTGGAATGCGCGAAGGGAGACTTTGGAGGTGACTGTGGAAAGATTTTTCCCAGTACCGCCGCGTGAATGCATTGAAGGCGTGCTTTTGCGGATCGGCGGCCGCATCGGCTGGATCAGCGGCAGCCCCGCCGCATGAATGCGTTGGACGTGCTTCCGCGGATGCTGCGCCATGGCCTGCGGGTAGTTGGCTGTACCCTTTGGAATGCGCAAATCCTGCGTTCCCCGCGACGGCGGACGGTTTGCCCTGTGTTTTCAGGATTTGACGCCCTCCGCGCTGGTGTGCTATAATTGGAAAAAAGGCGCGCCGAGTGCGCGCGAACCTGCGAGGAGGGAGGGCCATGCGCTGGCTCATCTCGCCCGGCGCGATGCGCGGGGCGGAGGAAAAGTGGTTCCGCGAGAGCGGCGTGCCGTCGATTGCGGTCATGGAGCGCGCGGCACAGGCGTTGGCCGATGCGATTTCCGGCGAACTGCCCGAGGGTGCGGCGGTGTACTTTGCCTGCGGAACCGGCGGCAACGGCGGCGACGGCACGGCGTGCGCGCGGCTGCTGTGCGGCCGGTATCGCTGCACAATCGTCCAGCCGAGGGCGCCCAGACATCCCGACGCGGTGGCAAACCTTGCCCGGGCGCGCGCCTGCGGCATTCCGGTGTACGAGCATGCCGGCGATCTGCCGCGCCCGGACGCGTGGATGGACGCGCTGTTCGGCACGGGGCTGTCCCGTGCGCCGTCCGGCGCGGAAGCCGGGCTGATCGAGCGGATCAACGCCGACCGCGCGGCGTCGGGTGTGCGCGTCTATTCGGCAGACATCCCGTCGGGGCTGAACGGCCGCACGGGACAGGCGTTCTCGCCCTGCGTGCGCGCCGATCGGACGATCACCTTTCAGTATCTCAAGACCGGGCTGGCGCTCGGCGATGGGCTCGACGTGGCCGGCGAGGCCGGCGTGGCGGACGTCGGCTTTCCCGCCTTTCCGGAGGACGTCTTCGATGCGAAGCTGCTCGATGCCGGCGACGTCGCGCGCCTGCTTCCGCCGCGGCCGCGCAACATCCACAAGGGCCAGTGCGGTCATCTGCTGATCGTCGCAGGCTCGCTCGGCATGGCCGGCGCGGCGGCGATGTGTGCGCTCGCGGCGCTGCGGTCGGGCGCGGGGCTGGTCACAGTCGCATGTCCGGCGTCCATCGTTTCCGTGCTGCAAACCCTTGCGCCGCAGGCGATGTGCGTGCCGCTCGAGGAGTGCAGCGGCGCGATCGCCGCGAGTGCGGTGCCCGCGCTTCGGGAGGCGCTGCGCGGGAAGGATGCCGCCGTCGTCGGCTGCGGGGTTTCCCGCCGTGCCGCGCCGGAGGCCGTTCGCGCCGTGCTCGAGTCCGGAGTGCCCGCCGTGGTGGACGCCGACGCGCTCAATTTGCTGTCCGGCCAGCCGGAACTGCTCGGTCTGCTCCGCCCACACCATGTGCTGACCCCGCATCCCGGCGAGGCGAGGCGGCTGCTTCGCGCCGCTGCCATGGCGGAAGGCGGCGCCTTTGCCGGAAGGCAGGAGAATTGTGGGAGCGGAACTGTGGGCGATTCCGCGCGAGCGGTGCGGCGGGAAGGCAGCGAAATGCCGGAGAGCAGCGAATCTCTCGGAATGGCGGTCAACCGGCAGAAGGAGGATGCGCTGGATGAACTGTTGGCCGATCCCATCGCGGCCGCGCGGGCGCTGAATGACCTCGGCGCGACGGTGCTGTTCAAGGGAGCTGCGTGCACGATCTGCGGCGCGGCGGTCGGTTCAGAGGGTACGGATCAGGCTTCGCGCAGATGTGCGGATGGAGAATGCCGGGATGACGGCGGAAGGGAACGGCCTGATTTGCCCGACGTCGACCGGAGGGAGGTCTACGTCAGCGCGTCCGGCGGCTGTGGCATGGCGCGCGGCGGAAGCGGCGACATCCTGTCCGGCATCATGGGTGCGCTGCTGGCCGAGCGCTCCGATCGCTCGCCGGCCCAAAGCGCCGCACTCGCCAGCGAACTGCACGGCCTGGCGGGCGAGCGCGCCCAGGCGCGCTATGGCACGCGAGCGACGAACGCGTGCGACATTCTGGAATTCCTGTCCGAAGCCTTTCCCGGATGAGGAAGTGCGGATTGCGCCTGCGGCAGGGCGACGAACGCGCGTGACATCCTAAAATTCCTGCCTGAAGCCTTTCCCGGATGACGAATTGCTCGGCTTGGCAAACGGAGGTGAATCCTTGATTTGCGCACAGATGCCGGATATCGCGGCGGTTCCGCGCCGGCTTCGCGTACAGATTCGGGAACTTCTGCCCGAGGGCGCTTCGTTGCGGCGGGCGAAAGACGGCTGGCTGTTTTCGAGCGACGCGCTCTTTCGGCTGGCGCAGGCTGCGCCGGGCGCGATTTCGCCATCCGCGCGGCGCGCAGGGGGAGACGCGATTAGCCCGGCGGGCTCCTCTGAAGGAAGAATGTGCCCCCATTCATGCGGTGCCTTGGTTCAATCGCCGGACGCTGCCAAAGCGGCAGCTTGTCCGCAAGTTTTGCAGGCAGATGCAGATGGCGCGGGACCTTCTCTTTACTCGATGGATTTGGGGAGTGCGAGGCGCTCTCCTCGCCCGGCGGACGGCGCGAGGTTTTCGCTTCATTCAATGGAATCGGATGGCGCGAGGCGCTCTCCTCATCTGGCGGATGGGGACGGCGCAGGGCGCTCATCTTGTTCGGCGGATGGGGACGGCGCAGGGCGCTTACCTCGTTTGGCAGGCGTAGGCGATGCGTTCTGCCCGGCACCTTCGGACGGCCGTTCGCGTCCTCTTCCCGGGGAGGGCGCTCTGTCCGCCGGGCAGAGCTTCGATGTGCTGTCCGTGGCGATCGCCCGGGCGGGATTCCAAAGCGCCGCCTTTGCCGGGATGCTGCTGATGCGCCCCGGAGCGGAATGGGTGGCCGCGTTCGAGCGCGCCCATGCCCGGCCGCCCGACTTCTTCGCCGCCTCGATGGCGCGCTTCTGCGGAGCGCTGCCCCGCGCGGGGGCGTTGGAGCTGTTCGCCGACGGCCTTCGGCTGATCGAGTCCGGCGACGCCAACGAGCGCCGCGCATATCTCGTTCGCGCCCGGCAGTTTGCCGCGGTGTCGCTGCGCACAGGCGGCGGGGGCGGCTATGGCGTCGCCCTGCTGGCTGGCTGCATTCGCGCGCTGCTGGACGGCGCGCGCCCGCAAGACCATCAATGAAAGGAGTTTTCTCTATGAAACTGAAATGGTATGGACATTCCTGCTTCGGCCTGACGTTTGCCAACGGGACGGCGGTGGTGACCGATCCGTTCGACGAGACCGTCGGCTATCCGCTGTGCGCGGCGCGCGCGGACATCGCGCTGCTCAGCCACGACCACTTCGACCACAACCACGTCCAGTCGCTGGCCGGCAATCCGCAGGTCATCCGAACGCCCGGCGTCCACGAGGCGGGCGGACTGCGCATCACCGGCACGCCGACCTTCCACGACCCCGAGGGCGGCAAGCTGCGCGGCCCGAACGTCATCTTCTCCATCGAGGGCGACGGCCTGCGCATCGTCCACATGGGCGACATCGGCCACATCCCGACCGACGGGCAGTATGCCGCCATCGAGGGCGCGGATGTGATGCTGATCCCCATCGGCGGCACCTACACCGTCACCACGCCGCAGGCGGTGGAGATCATTCGCCGCGCGAAGCCGCGCATGGCCGTCGCGATGCACTTCAGCAACGACCTGTGCAAGATGCCGATCGCCGATGCGAGCGAGTTCATCCGGCTGACCGGCGCGGTCGAAATGCCCGGCGAGATCGAAATCGCGCCCGGCGCGGATCTGCCCGCGGCGATCGTGATGCGCTACGAGGCGTGAACTTTTCCGTCCCGGCTCCGAAAGGATGCCGGGATTTTGCGCAGATGGGATTGACGGGCGCTTCTGGATGTGGTATATTTATATCATAAAGTGCGAAATACACCACATAAGGAGGGCGTGTTCCATGAAAAGGCAGAGGCTGTACGGATTGACGGGGCTGCTATCGCTGCTGGGCTTCATCGGCGTGTTCAGCGAGGAGCGGGCGTTTCTCGCGTTCTTTGCGTTTGCCGTCGACTTTGAATACTTCTTCATCCCGTCGGACGAGATGGCGGAGGCGTGCGCGAACCGGGCGGCGGCGCTCGGCTTTCACTTCGGTATGCTGGCCACGGCGGCTGCGGGACTGCTGGGGTTCTTCGCGGGCGGGCAGGCGCCGCGCGAGGCGCTGCTGACCGGCTTTTCGGTCGGATGGGCGTGCGCCGCGGCCGTGCACGCGCTGGCGACGGCGTGGTTTGGCATTCGGGAGAGATGGGGGCTTTCGAGTGATTCGGAATCGGATTAAGGAATACCGCGCGCGGTTCGACATGCGGCAGGAAGATCTCGCCCAGCGGGTCGGCGTGCGGCGGGAGACGATCGGTAATCTGGAGAAGGGGCGGTACAATCCGTCGCTGGTGCTGGCGTGGCGGATCGCCGAGGTGTTCGGCGCGGCGATCGAGGATGTGTTTACCGTCGAGGAAGGGGAGGAGTGAGCGCATTTCGCGTTCGGAAGGAGCCGGAGCCGAGTCACTCCAAGGCAGGGGGATGCCGGCAAAAATGGGCGCCGTTCACATTTGAACGGCGCCCGTTTCAGACAGCCTCAGCTCGCGAGCATGTCGCGGTTGGGCTTGTAGGTGGAGACGATTTCGGTCAGCAGTTTGATTACGCGCGGATCGTCGTCGGCCGATGCGGCTTCGCGCAGCACGTCGAGCTGGCGCTCGAAGGCGTCCTCCTCGATCGGGATCGGCGGAGCGACGAAGATCTTGTTGTGCGCGGTGCGGGTCATGAAGTCGCGCTCGGAATCCATCATCAGTTCCTCGTAGAGCTTTTCGCCGGGGCGCAGGCCGATGATCTTGATCTCGATGTCGACGCCCGGCTCGTAGCCGTAGAAGCGGATCAGCTGCTCGGCCAGATCCTTGATGCGCACGGGCTCGCCCATGTCCAATACGTAAATCGCGCCGGACTGCGCCAGACCGCCGGCCTGCAGCACCAGCTGCGCGGCCTCGGGAATGGTCATGAAGTAGCGCGTGATGTCCGGGTGCGTCAGCGTCACCGGCCCGCCGCGGCGAATCTGCGCTTCAAACAGCGGGATGATGCTGCCGTGGGAGCCGAGCACATTGCCGAAGCGCACGGCCATGCAGCGCATCTGGCTGTGGCGCGCGCAGGACTGCATCAGCATTTCGGTGATGCGCTTGGTCGCGCCCATGACGTTGGTGGGGTTGACGGCCTTGTCCGTGGAGATCTGGACGAAGCGCTCCACGCCGTGCTCGTCGGCGGAGCGCAGCAGGTTGCGCGTGCCGAACACGTTGTTCTTGACCGCCTCGGAAGGGTTGAGCTCCATCAGCGGCACGTGCTTGTGCGCGGCAGCGTGGAACACGACCTGCGGGCGGTACGCCTCGAACACGTCGTCCAGGCGCTTTTTGTCGCGGATGGAGCCGATCAGCACCGTCACCGGGCAGTCCGCGCCGTACTTCTGCTGAAGTTCGCATTCCAATTCGTAGACGCCGTTTTCATAGACGTCGAACAGGATCAGCTCCTTCGGATGGAAGCGCATGATCTGGCGGCTGATCTCGGAGCCGATGCTTCCGCCGCCGCCGGTGACCATGACGGTCTTGTCCGCCAGATAGCCGCGGATCATCTCCATGTCCAGCTCGACCTCGTCGCGCGAGAGGAAGTCCGAGGTGTTCAGCTCGCGAAACGCCGCGCCGGCCGGGCGCTCGAGTTCGCCGGGATCGGAGAGGATGCGCGTGCGGCAGCGCGTGCCCTTGCAGATGGAGACGATTTCCGCCAGCCGCTCGCCCTTCGTGCCGGGCACGGCGACGATGATTTCGTCGATCTCCCTGGACTTGACGATTTCCGGCACTTCGTCGATCGTGCCGCAGACGGGAATGCCGGCGATGCGCATTTTGCGCTTGAGGGGATCGTCGTCGGCAAACGCCACGGGCTGGCCGAACTTTTCGCGGTTCTGCTGGCAGATGCGCGCGGCATAGACGCCGCCTTCGCCCGCGCCGACGATCAGAATCCGGTCGGAGTTTTCGCCGCTGTTGCGCGCGCGGAAGAATTCGCGCAGCAGCTTGTAGGCAAATCGCGCCGCGCTGACCAGCAGCATCATGCACATGCCGGTCATTACCAGCACGGGGCGCGAGACGTACCACGGCACAATGCGGTTGAGCAAGAGCGTCGCGCCCGCGGCCAGCGCGTAGACCAGCGCAAGGCGCATGATCTCCGCCGCGCCGGCATAGCGCCAGATCATGTCGTAGACGCCGCCGATGATGCTGACCGCCGCGTAGACGGCGATGATCTCCGGCAGGAGGCCCATCAGCCGGCCGTACATCGACGCCGACACGGCGCCTTCATAGCGCATTGCAATGGCCAGCTGGAGAGAAAAACAGACGAACAGCATGTCCAGCAGAAACAGCAGCAGCCGCCGCACCCACTTGCCCGTTCGTCCATAGAAGAATTGTTTCATCCGTTCAACCTCCGGCGCGCAAGGCCGCGCTTTTTGCCGTCCGTATCCCAATAAAGGCGACCGACGCACCTCGCGGGCATTTTAATCTAATTCTATTATACGCCGTTTCATGAAATTGTCAATGCGCTGCGGATGAAGCCTGCCGCGCTGCGGAGGAAGAATGTTGCACAGAAACATGCCGGAATGTAAGAATTTGTCACATTTGCCTGTGGCATCTGGACGACAGTTATGATATAATAAGGTTGAGTTACGATACATTCCGGGGCGGTGGGCATGAAGCGGGTTCGGCGCACGGCTTCCGATCGTTGCGTGACGCAAGATATGGCGCTCGCGCTCATTTGCGTGCGCGCCCAAAGGAGAGATTCCCATGTTTGATTCCAACAAGGTCTTTCTGGGCATCGCGCCGATTGGTTGGTGCAACGATGACATGCCCGAGCTGGGCGGCGAAAACACCTTTCGCCAGACCGTCAGCGAGATGGCGCTGGCAGGCTTCACCGGCTGCGAGATCGGAAACAAGTACCCGACCGACCCCGCCGAGCTCAAGCGCGAGCTCGACCTGCGCGGCATGCGCATCGCGTCGCGGTGGTTCTCCTCGTTCCTGCTGACGCAGCCCATCGAGCAGGTCGAGGCCGACTTTGCGCGCGAACTGGACTTTCTGCAGGCCGTTGGCGCGAACCGCATCAACGTCTCCGAGCAGAGTTATTCCATTCAGGGGCAGATGGGCACGCCCGTGCTCGCCGATGCCCGGCATGTGATGGATGACGCCGAGTGGGACCGCCTGTGCGCGGGATTGAACCGCCTGGGCGCGATCGCGTCCGCGCGCGGCTTCAAGCTGTGCTACCATCACCACATGGGCACCGTCGTGCAGACCGCGGCGGAGACCGACCGCCTGCTCGCGAGCACCGACGCGGACAAGGTGTTCCTCTGCTACGATACCGGCCACTTCACCTTCGCCGGCGAGGATCCGCTGGCGGTGTTGAAGAAGTACGTCAGCCGCGTCGGCCACGTCCACCTCAAGGACATGCGCGCGGACGTGGTGGCCCGCGTCGCGCCGGAGAAGATGAGCTTCTTGCAGGCGGTGCGCGCGGGCGCGTTCACCGTGCCGGGCGACGGCTGCGTGGACTTCGATCCGATCTTCCAACTGCTCAGCGGCGCAGGCTACGAGGGATGGCTGCTGGTTGAGGCCGAGCAGGATCCGGCAAAGGCCAATCCGCTCGAGTACGCCATGAAGGCGCGCGCCTACATCCGCGAGCACACGGGGCTGTGATTGTCCGCCTTGCCGGAGCGGATGGGCTTCGGCACGGTCGTGGGGAATGGAAATTTGCCCCGATCCGCTTTTTCGGGCGCAGGGCAAGCCGAAAGTTTTTCATTTTGACGCTCTTCAAGGAGGTTGAAATTGCATGTACTTTGACAAGGAAGTCGCGCGCGGATACAATCCGTACCTGATGATGGGCAAGTGCGATCACGAGACGGGCATGGACGTCGGCCTGCTCGTGCTGGAGCCCGGCGACGAATATTCGTTCGACGAGCCGGAAAAGGAGGTCGCGCTCGACCTGCTCGAAGGAGAGGCCGCATTTGTGTGGGACGGACAGACCGCCGAGGTCAGCCGCGCGGACTGCTTCCATCAGGACGCATACTGCCTGCACGTCTGCCGCGGCACGAAGGTTTCGATTCGCGCGAAGTCTCACGCCGAGGTCTACGTCCAGATGACCGACAACGACCGCGCGTTTGACGCACGCCTGTACGCTCCGGCCGGCGCCAAGGTGCCGTGCGCCGCGGAGATCATGGTTCAGCACGCCGGCGACAAGGGCGAGCTGATGGGCTGCATGCGCCGCGAGATCAAGACGTTCTTCGACTATGAATCCGCGCCGTATTCCAACATGGTGCTGGGCGAGGTGCTCAACTTCCCCGGCAAGTGGTCGAGCTATCCGCCGCACCACCATCCGCAGCCGGAGGTCTACTTCTACCGCTTCGACCACCCGCAGGGGTTCGGCGCGGGCTTTGGCAACGGCGGCATTTACGCGACGCACCACAACGGCCTGAGCGTCATCAACCACGGCTTCCACTCCCAGACCGCCGCGCCGGGCTACGCGATGTGCTACATGTGGGGCATCCGGCACCTGCCGGACGATCCGTGGCGCAAGACCCGCATCGATGATCCGGAGCACGAGTGGCTGTGGAAGGCCGACGCCAATGAACACATCTTTCACATGGAGGGCGAAGCATGAAGACGATCCGACTGACCATGGCGCAGGCGCTGGTGCGCTTTCTTGAAAACCAGTATGTCGCCTACGACGGGATTGAAATTCCGTTCGTGCGCGGCGTGTTCATGCTGCCCGGCCACGGCAACGTCGTCGGCCTCGGGCAGGCGCTCTTGCAGGAGGCGCACCGCCTCGAAATCTATCAGGGCAAGAACGAGCAGGGCCAGGCGCACGTCGCCGTTGCGTTCGCCAAGCACATGAAGCGCAAGCAGATCATGGCGGTGACGTCGTCGGTCGGCCCCGGCGCGGCGAACATGGTCACCGCCGCCGCAACCGCCACGGCGAACAACATCCCCGTGCTGATCCTGCCCGGCGACGTCTACGCCTGCCGCCAGCCCGACCCGGTGCTGCAGCAGATCGAGCAGATGCACGATTTGTCCCTCTCCACCAACGACGCCTTCCGCCCCGTCTGCCGCTACTGGGACCGCATCGTGCGCCCCGAGCAGCTGATGAGCGCGATGATCAGCGCCTTCCGCGTGCTGACCGACCCGGCGAACACCGGCGCGGTGTGCATCGCGCTGCCGCAGGACGTCGAGGGCGAGGCGTATGACTATCCCGAGTCGTTCTTTGCAAAGCGCGTCTGGACGATCGAGCGCCGCCCGGCCACCGAGACCGCCATCGCGCAGGCAGCGCAGGCCATCCGCGCGTCGAAGAAGCCGATGCTCATCTGCGGCGGCGGCGTGCGCTATTCCGAGGCGCACGAGGCGTTTTGCGCGTTCGCCGAGAAGTACGGCATTCCGTTTGGCGAGACGCAGGCCGGCAAGAGCGCGGTCGTCTGGGACCACCCGCTCAACCTGGGCGGCGTGGGCGTGACGGGCTGCTCCGCCGCGAACGACATTGCCCGCGAGGCCGACTGCATCATCGGCGTCGGCACGCGGTATACCGACTTCACCACGTCGTCCAAGTGGCTGTTCCGGGAGGACGCGAAGTTCGTCAATATCAACGTCTCCGAATTCCAGGCGCACAAGCTGGACGCCGTGGCGGTCGTCGCCGATGCGCGCGACGCGCTGGAGAAGCTGTCGAAAGCGCTCGAGGGCTACAGGACCGCGTATTGCGGCGAGATCGAAGCCGCCGTCTCCCGCTGGAACCGCGAGTACGGCCGGCTGGCCAGCATCTCCTTTGGCGAAGGCTACGTCCCCGAGATCAACGACGCCAACGCCCAGTCGGCCTTCCGCTATGCAAAGGACGTAAACGCCCAGCTGACCCAGACCACGGCGCTGGCGGCCATCAACCGCCTGATCGACGCTGGGGACTCCGTCATCGGCGCGTCCGGCTCGCTGCCGGGCTGCATGCAGCGCATGTGGCGCGCGCGCAGCCAGGATACCTACAACATGGAATACGGCTATTCCTGCATGGGCTATGAGATCTCCGGCGCGCTGGGCGTGAAGCTCGCCATCGGCGATAGCCACGAGGTCTATGCCATGGTCGGCGACGGCAGCTTCATCATGCTGCACTCCGAGCTGCTCACCGCCGTGCAGGAGCACAAGAAGATCAACATCTGCGTGTTTGACAACGCCAGTTTCGGCTGTATCAACAACCTGCAGGTCGGCCAGGGCAACCAGAGCCTGTGCACCGAGCTGCGCTACCGCAATCCGGAGACCGGGCGGCACGACGGCAGTTTCATCTCGGTCGACTTCGCCGCCATCGGCCGCGCGTACGGCGCGCAGGCGTACACCATCCGCACGCTCGATGAGCTGGAGAAGGCGATGGAGGAGGCAAAGTCCATCCACGACCGCCCCGTCGTGTTCGACATGAAGGTGCTGCCCAAGTCGATGACCGACGGTTACGGCTCGTGGTGGCGCGTCGGCTCCGTCGAAGCCGGCGGAACGGAGGCCAACCGCGCGGCATGGCAGAACCACATGGAGCACGTCTGCGACGCGCGGAAGTACTGATCCAAAATTCGCGGGGCGGCCCGCGGCGCGCGGGCGCCCCGAATCAGGAGGAGAATTCCCATGAGCAAGAAGCTGAAAATCGGCATCATCGGCGCCGGACGCATCGGCAAGCTGCATGCCAACAACCTGGTCAACCGCGTTCCGGACGCGGAGCTGGTCGCCGTGTCGGACGTCTATGCGCCCGCGGCGAAGGAGCTGGCCGAAAAGCTGAACATCCCCAAGTGGTATGACGACTACCGCAGGATCCTCGAGGACAGGGACATCGATGCGGTGTTCATCTGCTCGTCGACGGACACGCACTCGCCGATCTCCATCGAGGCGGCGCGCGCCGGCAAGCACATCTTCTGCGAAAAGCCGATCGACCACGATTTGGACAAGATCAAGGTCGTGCTCGACGAGGTCGAGCGCGCGGGCGTGAAGTATCAGGTTGGCTTCAACCGCCGGTTTGACCGCAACTTCAAGCATGTGCACGAAGTCGTTCAGAACGGCGGCATTGGCGACGTGCAGATCGTCAAGGTCACCTCGCGCGACCCGGAGGCTCCGCCGCTGTCCTACGTCAAGGTGTCCGGCGGCATCTTCGTGGACATGACGATCCACGATTTCGACATGGTCCGCTACCTGTCCGGCAGCGAGGTCACCGAAGTCAGTGCCGTCGGCGCGTGCCTGGTCAACCCCGAGATCGGCGAGGCCGGCGATGTGGACACCTGCATCATCACGCTGCGGTTCGCCAACGGTGCGCTCGGCGTGATCGACAACAGCCGCCAGGCTGTCTATGGCTACGACCAGCGCATCGAGGTGTTCGGCTCCAAGGGCTGCATCACCGCCGACAACGAGACGCCGAACAACACCACCCTCTACACCGCCGACGGCGTGACGAAGGAGAAGCCGCTGTGGTTCTTCCTCGAGCGCTACAACGATGCGTTCATCGCCGAGGAGAACGCGTTCGTCGACGCCTGCCTGAACGACCGTCCCACCGCGGTGGGCGCGTTCGACGGCCTGCAGCCGGTGCGCATCGCCATCGCGGCGAAGGAATCGTGCGAAAAGGGCGGCGTGCCGGTGAAGGTGGCGCACTGACGCGGACGGGGTTGCCTTCCCGCATTTTTCGATTCTGCTGACAATGAGGAGGCGTGCCAATTGAACGCACAAACCAAGCGCGAACTGAAGAAGTTCGCGGCGGAAATCCGAATCACGCTGCTCGAGGAGCTGAAGGCGCGCGGCTTCGGCCACATCGGCGGCTCGCTGAGCGTGTGCGACGTGCTGGCGGTGCTGTATGGCTCGGTCATGCGCTATCGCCCCGAGGAGCCGAACTGGCCGGACCGCGACAAGCTGGTCTGCTCGAAGGGTCACGCCGGCCCGGCGGTCTACGCCACGCTGGCGCTGAAGGGCTTTTTCCCGAAGGAGAAGCTCGCGACGCTCAACCGCACCGGCACGATGCTGCCCAGCCACTGCGACAAGAACAAGACCCCCGGCATCGACTGCACCACCGGTTCGCTCGGACAGGGCACCTCGCAGGCCGTCGGCATGGCGCTGGGCGACCGGCTGAAGGGCCGGCCGTCGCGCACATTCCTGATCGTCGGCGACGGCGAGCTGGACGAGGGCCAGTGCTGGGAGGCGGCGATGTTTACCGCGGCCAAGAAGGTCAACAACTTGGTCTGGATCGTGGACGACAACAAAAAGCAGCTCGACGGCCCGACCGCCGAGATCCTGCCGGTGTTTGACCTGCGGGCGAAGTTCGAGGCGTTCGGCTTCGACGCCGTGCGCGTCGCGGGCAACGACGTCGAGGCGCTGTACGGCGCGCTGACGCGTTCATCGGACAAGCCGCTCGCCGTCATCATGGACAACGTCAAGGGCAGCGGCGTCAAGGCCGTGGAGGAGACGGCTTCCAACCACTCCATGACCGTCGGCCCCGAGGTCTGGGACAGCTACATCGCGTCGGTCAAGGCCGATCTGGAGGCCATCGAAAAGGAGGGTGTCGAAGCATGAAAGTGATCTACAACGGCAAGCCGGACGTCAAGGCGTTCAAGGACGTCCTCGGCACCCGAATCCCCGAAATGCTCGACGCCGACCCGGATCTGATCTATCTCGACGCCGACCTGATGAGCTGCATCGGCACCGCGAAGTACGCCAAGGCGCATCCCGACCGCGCGATCAACTGCGGCATCGCCGAGGCCAACATGGCGGGCATCGCCGCAGGTCTTTCCGCGGCGGGCTTCAAGCCGATCTGCCACACGTTTGGGCCGTTCGCGTCCCGCCGCTGCTTCGATCAGGTGTTCCTGTCGGCCGGCTACGCGAAGAACGACCTGACCATGATCGGCACCGACCCGGGCGTCTGCGCGGCCTACAACGGTGGCACGCACATGCCGTTTGAGGACATGGCGCTCTACCGCGCCATCCCCGGCGCGACCGTCATCGACGTGACCGACACGGCCATGCTCGAGGACATCCTGCCCAAGGTCGTGGCGCGCCAGGGCGTGAAGTACATGCGCATCAACCGCAAGGCGAACGACTTGGTCTACGAGGCCGGCTCGGAGTTTGAGATCGGCAAGGGCGTCGTGCTGCGCGAGGGCGGCGACTGCGCGATCGTCGCGTGCGGTTTCATGGTCGGGCGCGCGCTCAAGGCGGCGGAGATGCTGGCTGAAAAGGGCATTTCGTCCACCGTGGTCGACATGTTCACCGTCAAGCCGCTGGACGAAGCGCTCGTCATCGAACTGGCCGAAAAGACCGGCTGCATCGTCACCGCCGAGAACCACAACCGCATCGGCGGCCTGTATTCGGCCGTCTGCGACTGTCTGGCGGCCAACCGGCCCGTGCCGGTCGGCTGCGTCGCCGTCGAGGATGCGTTTGGCGAGGTCGGCCCCGCGGACGAGCTGGCCGAGCGCTTCGGCCTGACCGCCGGGCACATCGCCGCCGAGGTCGAAAAGACCGTCGCGCGGAAGTAATCTGTTTTCAGGCCGCCCGCGCGCAGGCTTCGCCGGGCGGCAGACCGGAGGATAGAGGAGGAATTTCACCATGAGCAAGAAGATTCGAGTGGGCGTCGCGGGTTACGGCACGATTGGACAGCGCCTGGCGGACGGCGTCGCGCTTCAGGGCGATATGGAACTGGTGGGCATTGCGGATCTGGCACCGACGCTTTCGATCCGCGCGCTGGCGGAGAACGACATGATCGGCGCGAACGGCGTCAAGTACAACCTCTATCTGGTCGACGGCGCGGACAAGGCGGCGTTCGACGCGCAGGGCATCCCGGTGGCCGGCACGTTTGAGGATCTCATCAAGAGTGTGGACATCATGCTCGACAGCGCGCCCGGCGGCGTCGGCGCGAAGAACAAGGTGCTCTACGAGAAGCTCGGCGTGAAGGCGATCTTCCAGGGCGGCGAGAAGAACTCCGTCGCGGACGTGTTCTTCCACGGCTATGCGAACTACGAAAAGGGTCTGGGCGCGAACTATCTGAAGCTGACCAGCTGCAACACCACCGGCCTGATCCGCACCGTCGATGCGCTCGACCGCGCGTATGGGCTTGAGAAGGTCGCCATTACGATCATCCGCCGCGTGGCCGATCCGGGCGACTACCATCGCGGACTGACCAACGCGCTGCAGATGGAGAAGGCGCCGACGCATCAGGCGGTCGACCTGATGACGATCATGCCGCACGTCAACGCCACGGGCATCCTGGTGCACACGCCGGTGACGCACGGCCACATCATCACCGTGCTGGCCACGGCGAAGGACGGAAAGAAGATCACCAAGGAGATGGCGCTCGAGGTGTTCCGGAACCATCCGCGCATCCGCGTGGTCACCATTGACGAGGGCTTCAAGGGCAACGCGAGCTTCTTCAAGTACGCGCGCGACCTCGGCCACCGCCGCGGCGACATGTACGAGATCGGCCTCTGGGAGGACAGCATCGTCGAATCCGGCAACGACATCATGTACGCGATCAACATCCCGCAGGAGTCGGTCACGATTCCGGAGACGATCGACGGCATCCGCGCTGCGATGCAGATGCAGCCCACCCGCGAGGAGGGCACCGCCGAGACGAACAAGTATCTGGGCATCGGCAAGTTCAAGAAGTAAGCTTCAGCGAAGGATGGGGCCGCCGCGCCGTGCGGCGGCCCCAGAGTTTGTTTGAAAATGCCGGAAAGCGCATGTCGGCCTATTTTTCAACCATCAGGAGGAGACGAAATGAAGGCTCTGCGAATGACTCTGCCGCTGGGCGCGCTCAGCCGCCACCGCGCGGCGCTCTATGGCATCGCTGCGGTTTTGCTGATGATCTCTCACGCCCCGCTCGATCTGCCCGCGAACGCGATCGGGAGGGTGGCCGGCTGGATGAAGGAAGCCTCCACCTGCGCCGTGGAACTGTTTGTGCTGCTCTCGCCGATGGGGCTGTACCGCTCGCTCAAGAGCGGGCGCAGACTGGCGGCGTTCTATCGCCGGCGGCTGCTGCGCGTCGCGCTGCCTGCATTCATCGTGGCGGCGGTGTTCTATGGTTCCAACGCAGGCAGCGTGAGCGCCTATCTGCTTTCGCTGACGTTCGTCTCCTACTGGTTTGGGCATTCGACCTTCTGGTATGTCGGCTTCATACTGACCATGTATGCACTCTACCCGGCAATCTATGCGCTGCAGCGCCGGTCGCCGCGCGCGCTGTGGGCTCTGTTTGTGGGTTCGATTCTGTTCTCGCTGTTTGTGGACCGCGTCTTTTCGGAGCATGCGGCGGTCTACGGTCCGGGCATCGACCGGATTCCGATCTTCCTGCTCGGCTGCATCCTCGCACCGAAGATCGAGCGAAACGACCGCGTACCGGCGTGGATCTGTGCCCTTGCGCTGGTTGCCTACATTCCCGTGTGGAGCTATACCATGGCGCTGGGGCACCTTCGCAGCTACTGGCTGCTGGCGATGAGCAACTTTCTGCTCATCCTCGGGCTGCTTCCGCTGATGACAGCGCTCTTTGAGTGGCTTGCGCGCGGCGCGTTCCGGCGGTATCTGTACCGGCTGGCGGCGATGGCTGGCGCGGTCTCGCTGGAAATCTACCTGCTGTATACACGCGTGCTCGACCTGCTTGAGCAGGCGGATGCCTATCAGAGCGGCACGGCCAGCGACGTCAAATGCATCGTCGCCGCGTTTGTGATCACGCCCATCGCCGCCATGGCGCTCAGCGCCTTTTGCAGGGCGGTCGAACAGGCGTTTCACGCCACGCGCGCACCGAAGATTGACGCAAAGGGCTGAAGGAAGCGCTTTGCGCACAGCCATCGTGCGGAATGCCCGCGGGGCGAGAGGGGGAAGAGACTGAATGGAAATGAAAGAAGTTCGGGAAATTCAGGGGGAAGAGGTTCTGGCGGAACCGGCGCTTCGGTGTCGGGGCGCGGTGGAGCTCCGGATGTACTG
>NHCFR01400__coassemble_746_pt1 | contig 22163 bp, 16 predicted proteins | sample NHCFR01400__metabat2_low_PE_007 | metagenome-assembled genome bin NHCFR01400 | reverse complement strand
GCTGGCGACGCTCAGGACGCCCTGCGTGTTGGAGATGTCGTAGCCCTCGATGCGCCGCGGGGGCTTGTCCAGCCCCAGCACCTGCGCCAGCTCCTCGACCGCGCCGATGGTGCGCGCGCGGGTGTTCGCCAGCCGCCGGTCGATCTTCTCGGCCTCGTCGCGCAGGTTCTTCATCGCGACGCTGACCAGCCGGAACTTGTCGCCCTTGCGCGGCGTCTGGAGGTACACGCGGTGGCCGGCGCGCTCGGTCAGCAGCTGCTCGACGATCTCCTGCTCCGGCGCGGAGGCGGACAGCAGGATCTCGCGCGGCGGGACGTTTTCGTCGCCGTAGTACTGCAGCATGAACTGCGTGAGGATCTCGCCCGCGGGATCGTCGCCCGCGCCCTCGAGCGTGAACCGCTCCGAGCCGATCAGCCGGCCGGAGCGCACGAACAGCAGCCGCACGAGCGCGTCGGCGTCGTGGTGGAGCACGGCGATGACGTCGCGGTCGGCGTCGTTGGTCGAGATGGCGGTCTGCTTTTCCAGCAGCGCTTCCACGGCGCGGATGCGGTCGCGGTAGACGGCGGCGCTTTCGTAGTTCATCTCCTTCGACGCCTCGGCCATGCGGGCCTTCAGCGCGTCGAGCACGGGCTTGTACTTGCCGTTCAAAAAGTCGAGCGCGCCGTCGAGCGCCTGCCGGTAGGTCTCCCTGGAGACGTTTCCCGCGCAGGGCGCCATGCAGCGGCCGATCTGATATTGCACGCACGGCCGGCGCGGCTTGTCCGGGTGGATCGCGTAGGCGCAGTCGCGCAGCGGATAGATCATGTGCAGCACGTCCATGACCTCGCGGACGACCGTCGCGCCGCGATAGGGGCCGAAGTAGCGCGCGCCGTCGCGCTCCTGGCGGCGGGCCAATTCGATGCGCGGGAAGTCGTCGTTCAGGTCGACGCGGATGTAGGGATACGCCTTGTCGTCTTTGAGGAGGATGTTGTAGTGCGGCATGTGGCGCTTGATGAGGTTGCACTCGAGCGTGAACGCCTCCAGCTCGCCCTCGACGAGCATGATGTCGAAGTCGTCGATCTTTTCGACCATCGCGCGCACCTTCGGCGTATGGGCGCGATAGGCGTGGAAGTACTGCGACACGCGGTTTTTGAGGTTCTTCGCCTTGCCGACGTAGATGATTTCGCCCTTGGACTTCATCAGATAGCAGCCCGGCGAATCGGGCAGGTTGGCGAGCTTCCACTCGAGTTCGGCGTTCATGGCGGTGCCTCCTTTCAATTCGTGCGCCGTGAAGGGGAAAATTGCGCCGCGGCCGTTCCGGCCGGCGGGCCGCTTTCGTGCGCCCGGCTCGGACGCCGGAGAGGTCGCAGGGAACATCGATGGAATCCATGGAAAGCCATTTCGCGCGCCCGGTTCGGACGCCCAGAGCCCGGCGCGGGCCGTCCGCCGCCGGCGGGATCAGGGCTTGGCGGCGCGGCTCTTCAGCCAGATCATCAGCACGGAGATGTCGCCGGGCGAGACGCCGGGGATGCGGCTGGCCTGTCCGAGCGACTTGGGGCGCTGGCGGTCGAGCTTCTGGCGGGCCTCGATGCGCAGGCCGGAGAGGCTCAGGTAGTCGGCGTCGGGGGGCAGGGGCGTGTCCTCAAGGCGCTGGAATTCGCGCACGGCGGCGGCCTGCCGGGAGATGTAGCCCTCGTACTTGGCGGCGATCTCCACCTGCTCCTCGGCGTCGGGGGCGAGCTCGGGCAGCTCGGGGTGCGCCTCGCGCAGCGCGCGGTAGCTCGCGCCCTCCTTGCGGAGCCGGTCGCTTAAGTGCAGGCGCTCGAGGGCGGACTGAGCGTGCCCGGCCGCTTCGCGCTTCTTAAGCATCTTCTCATAGCGCTCGCGGCTGGCGAGGCCGGCTCTGTAGCCCATCTCGGTCAGGCGGAGGTCGGCGTTGTCCTGCCTGAGCAGCAGGCGGTATTCGGCGCGGGAGGTCATCATGCGGTAGGGCTCGTCGACGCCCTTGGTGACCAGATCGTCGATCAGCACGCCGGCATAGCCGTCCGCGCGGGTCAGGCGCATGGGCGGCCGTCCGGCGGCGAAGAGCGCGGCGTTGATGCCGGCGCAGAGGCCCTGCGCGGCGGCTTCTTCATAGCCGGAGGTGCCGTTGACCTGCCCGGCGAGGTAGAGGCCGGCGATGTGGCGCGCGCCGAGGGTGGAATCGAGGGCGAGGGGATCGATGCAGTCGTACTCGATGGCGTAGGCCAGCCGGAGCACGCGGGCGTTCTCCAGCCCGGGAACGCTCGCGTAGATCATGCGCTGGACGTCCTCGGGCATCGAGGTGGACATGCCCTGCACATACCATTCGTTCGTGTGAAGCCCTTCGGGCTCGAGGAAGATCGGATGGCGGTCCTTGTCGCGGAAGCGGACGATCTTGTCCTCGATGGACGGGCAGTAGCGCGCGCCGGTGCCGTGGATGGAGCCGGAGTACATCGGCGCGCGGTCGAGGTTGTCCAATATGATCCGGTGCGTCTCGGGCGTGGTGTAGGTCAGGTGGCAGATCGCGCGGTTTTTGAGGCCGGCGGGATCGGTCATGAACGAAAACGGCACTACCGGCTCGTCGCCGTACTGGGGTTCCATCCTGGAAAAGTCGATCGTGCGGCCATCGACGCGCGCGGGTGTACCGGTCTTGAACCGGCGGATGGAGAAGCCGAGGTCGATCAGGCTCTTCGTCAGCGCGTTGGCGGCGAGAAGGCCCTGCGGGCCGCCGTTCCACGCACACTCGCCGATGATGATGCGGCTGTTTAAGTAGACGCCGCAGGCGATGACGACGCAGCGGCAAGCGATCCGCGCGCCGGTCGTGGTGCGCAGGCCGGTCACGCGGCCGTTCTCGACGTCGATGCGCTCGACTTCTGCCTGCCGCAGCTCGAGGTTGGGGCAATCGTCCACCGCCCGCCGCATACGCTGTTGGTAGGCGCGCTTGTCCGCCTGCGCGCGCAGGCTGTGCACGGCCGGCCCCTTGCCGGTGTTGAGCATGCGCGACTGGATGAACACGTCGTCGATCGCGCGCCCCATCTCGCCGCCCAGCGCGTCCACCTCGCGCACGAGGTGTCCCTTCGCCGTGCCGCCGATGGAGGGGTTGCACGGCATCATCGCCAGCGCGTCCAGGTTCATGGTGATGAGCAGCGTCCTGTGCCCCATGCGCGCGCAGGCGAGCGCGGCTTCGCAGCCGGCGTGTCCCGCGCCGACGACGGCAATGTCAAATCTCTCGGCCAAGATGGGTCTCTCCTTCGTTGCGGTTCGCGCGGAAACCGCGCTTCATCGCTCTATGATACCACACTCCGCCGCCGTTTCGCGGGGGGACAAAAAAATTTTACATCGGTTCTGTATTGTATTTTGCCCTGCGGAGTGATAGTATAGGAATGGCAAAAGTTAGATATATCTAACAAAATCGAATCCGATTTCGGGGGGAAGCGGCATGGAGGAAACCGGGAGGAGCCTGCAATCGCTGGCGGACGGGCAGTCGGGCGTCGTGGAGCGCATCGCGCTGACGGGCGCGACGAAGCGGCGGCTGATCGAGATGGGCATCACGCCGGGCACGCGCGTGGGCGTATTGAAGCGCGCGCCGCTGGGCGACCCGATTGAAATTCTGTTGAGGGGCTATTCGCTGACGATTCGCGGAACGGACGCTGCGCAGATCTTCGTTGGGGAGGTGCGCCCATGAACATTACCATCGCGCTGGCGGGCAATCCGAACAGCGGCAAGACGACGCTGTTCAACGCGCTGACCGGGTCGAACCAGTATGTGGGCAACTGGGCGGGCGTGACGGTGGAGCGCAAGGAGGCGGTGTTCGACATCGGCGACGACCGCGCCACGCTGGTCGACCTGCCGGGCGTGTACTCGCTGTCGCCGTATTCGATCGAGGAGAACATCACGCGCCACTTCATCGCGCAGCACCAGCCGGACGTGGTGCTCAACATCGTGGACGCGACGAACCTGGAGCGCAACCTCTATCTGACGCTTCAGCTGATGGAGCTGGAGCGGCCGGTGGTCGTGGCGCTCAACCTGATGGACGAGCTGAAGCGCCGCGGCGAGTCGATCGACTGCGCGCGGCTTTCGCAGGCGCTGGGCGCGCCGGTGGTGCCGATCTCGGCCAAGCGCCGGCAGGGCTTCGACGAGCTGTTTCAGGCGATCCACGACCAGGCGCACGATCCGAAGACCTCCTATCCCTCCCGGCACTACGACGCCTCGACCCGCGAGGCGCTGCGCGAGATCGTCGAGGCGCTCGGCGGCTTTTCGGCGCACAGCGCGTTTGACGTGGACGAGCACTTTGAGCACCGCGACCAGAACGAGCGCGACGACGACCACTCCGCGCGCGCGGACCACCGGCACATCGGCGGCTACGACGACGAGGGCGACGTGGACTACGCCCCGCCGACGATGTGGGTGGCGCTGAAGCTGCTCGAGGGCGACGAGCTGCTCAAGGAGACGGCGCAGCTGTCCGAGAACCAGCGCGCGCGCATCCGCGCCGCGGTGAAGGCGTACGTCGCGCGCGGACAGGCCGCGCATCCGGGGATCGATTCGCTGACGCTGGTGGTCGACGCGCGCTACCGGCGCATCGACGAGCTGCTCGAGACGGCGGGCTACCGGCGGCGCGAGCGCGAGATCTCGACTTCGGACAAGATCGACCGCGTGGTGACGAACAAGTACCTCGCGTTTCCAATTTTTCTGGTCGTGATGGGGCTGATGTTTGCGGTCACGTTCGGCGCGCCGGGCACGTTTCTGACGGGACTCACCGAATCGCTGGTCGGCTGGATCGGCGACTGGGCGGCGCGCGGGCTGGAGGCGGTCGCCGCGCCGGAGTGGGTGACCTCGCTGGTCGGCGACGGCGTGATCGCGGGCGTCGGCGGCGTGCTGGTGTTCCTGCCGCAGATTCTGCTGATCTTCCTGTTCATGTCGGTCCTCGAGGACAGTGGCTACATGGCGCGTGCGGCGTTCATCACCGACCGGCTGCTGCGCAAGTTCGGGCTGTCCGGGCGCTCGTTTATCCCGATGCTGATGGGCTTCGGCTGCACGACCACGGCGATCATCGCCGCGCGCGGCGTGGAGAACGAGCGCGACCGGCGGATGACGATTCTGCTGACGCCGTTCATGAGCTGCGGCGCGCGGCTGCCGGTCTACGCACTGTTCACGGCGGCGTTTTTCCCGAACAACCGGGCGCTGGTGGTGCTGAGCCTGTACGCGCTGGGAATGCTGATGATGATCGCGTGCGGGCTGGTGCTGCGCAAGACGGCGTTTCGCGAGGGCGATTCCCCGTTCCTGATGGAGCTGCCGCCCTACCGCGTGCCGCACGCGCGCAGCGTGCTCAAGCGGCTGTGGGACCGCGCGAAGGACTTCCTGACCCGCGCGGGCACGCTGATCTTCGCCATGAGCGTGTTGATCTGGTTTTTGCAGTCGTTCACCCCGTCGCTTTCGTGGACGACCGATTCCGCCGCGTCGATCTTCGGCCGGATCGGCGCCTTCATCGCGCCGGTGTTCGCGCCGCTGGGCTTTGGCCAGTGGGAGAAGGGCGTGGCGCTGCTGTCCGGGCTGGTGGCGAAGGAGGCCGTCGTATCGACCCTGCAGGTGCTGTATTCCGCGGGCGGGACGGCGGAGCTGACGCAGGTCATCGCCGCGCACTTCACGCCGCTGTCGGCGTATGCGTTTCTGGTGTTCATCCTGCTGTACGTGCCGTGCGTGGCCGCGCTGGCCGCCGCAAAGCGCGAACTTCGGTCGACGAAGTACTTCATCATGACCATCTGCATTCAGCTGGGCGTGGCCTATGTGGTGACGCTCCTGGTCTACCAGATCGGGAGATTGTTTGTCGCCTGACCGGCGATGTGGACGGGGGAGTGATGTGGACGGGGGAGCAAGCTCCCCCGCCACTGCCACCCCCTCCAAATTTCGCCCGCGCCGCTTTGCGGCACAAGCGAAATTTGCAAGGAAGCGATTTTTGCTCTGGGAAATGGGATTTCCCGACGCAAAAATCAGCACCCGTTCCCGACGTACATGCCGCCGGGAACGATTTTAGTGCGAGAGGGCTGCGGCCCTCTCGCGCTCTTCCGGGGCTGGGTTGACGGGGTGTTTTTCTTTTGAGAAGGGGGATTTCCCTTCGGAAGAACATCGCGATTCCGCAGTGTTCTCCTTTGGGATTTTCCGTCAGACTGCGCGCCGCTTCCTTTTTCAGGAGGGCGGCGTTTTTTGTGGCGTCGGGGCGGAAAATGTGGTAAAATGGGCGCAAGCAAAGGACGAGGAGTGATCGGACGTGGCGACATTGCATCTGATGGTAGGGCTTCCGTGCAGCGGCAAGAGCACGCGGGCGAGAGCGCTGGGCGAGGAATTCAACGCGTTGGTGCTGACGCCGGACCTCTGGCAGCTCAAGCTGTTCGGCGACGACGTCGGCGATCCGGCGCACGACGCGCGGCACACGGCGGTCGAGGAGATCATGTGGGACGTGGCCGAGCGCGTGCTGGCCATGGGCGGCGACGTGGTGCTCGATTTCGGCTTCTGGTCGCGCGAGGAGCGCGACGATTTCCGCGCGCGGGCGCGGAGGCTGGGCGTGGGCTTCCGGCTGCACTTCATGGATGTGCCCATTCCGGAGCTGTTTGCGCGGATGGAAGCGCGCAACCGCGTAAGAGACGGACGGACTTTTTTCATCCCGCGCGAGGAGATGGAGAAGTACATTCCGCTGTTTGAGCCGCTGCATCCGGACGAGCGCGATGAGGAAGCGCCTCAGCGGCCCGGAATGGCGAAATGATGGCGAAAGTGTTTCCCGATGTGGAAAAAACCGCAAACCCGTCCATGATTTTGCCTTTTCGCGATTGACGCGCGCGCACAGATTGGATATAATGAATATTCGTATTAGTGGCCGATGGCGCGGGCATGGCCTTGCGGCCGGAGGCGGGGAGGACAGCATCATATGAAGGGTAAGAGTATTGCAAAGATCGCGGTCGCGCTGGCCGTGATCGTGCTGGCGGCGCTCTTGGCGCTGTTTGGCCTGAAGATCCCGCCGATTTCCGAGGTGTACGGGATCAAGTCGCTCGGCGCGGCGATCGAGACCGGGCTGGAGCTCGGCGGCGGATATGCGGCGGAATACACCGCCGTGGGCGCAAGCGCCGAGGAGCTGGACGCCGCGGTTGAAATCATGCGCGAGCGCCTGACCGCCATGGGTTATGACGACGCGACTGCTTCCCGCGCGGGTGACAACGGCATTCGCATCGAGTTCCCCGACGTGACCGATGCCGAGTCGCTCGCATCGATGCTCGGCATGGCGGGCCACATGCAGATGCTGGATTCGTCGGGCAATGTGATCCTCGACGGCAGCAACGTGGATTCCGTCTCGGTCGGCTATACGCAGGACGGCCACGCCTCCGTCAACTTCGATTTTGACGATGAGGGCACCGAGGCGTTCGCCAACGCGACGAGCAGCGCCTATTCCGGCCAGTCGATTTCGCTGTATCTGGACGATACGCTCGTCGTCTCGCCTCAGGTGAGCAGCCAGATCACGGACGGCAATGTGTCGATTCCGATGGGCGGTTCGTCCAGCGGCATTTCAACGCGGGCCGCGCTGGAAGACGCCAGCAGTCTGGTCGCCGTCCTCCAGTCCGGCGAGCTGCCGGTCTCGCTGGAGCTTGTGCAGACGCAGGCGATCGGCGCAAAGCTGGGCGAGAACGCCGCCAGCACCATGGGCATCGCCGCGGCGGCCGCCATGGTGTTGGCCATCGCGGTGCTGGTGCGGCGCTACCGGCTGGTGGGCGCCGCGGCCGGCGTCTCGCTGAGCCTGTACATGCTGATCTCGCTCTACGCTGTTGCAATCGGCGGCGTCCGAATGACGCTTGCGGGCGCGGCGGGACTGCTGGCCGGCTTCGCGCTGGCGGTGGACGCCAACGCCATTCTGCTCGATCAGTTCTATCGGGAGATGGCTGTCGGCCGCACGCCGCACAACGCGATCCGCTTCGCCGTCAAGGGCGCGTGGGGCAGGATGCTGACGGTGGACGGCGCTGCGTTCGTCGTCTCCGCCATCGTGGCCTACTTCTGTTCGGGTGCGCTCGCGAGCTTCGCGACCATGCTAGCCATCGGCGCGCTGACGGCGCTGATCTCGGCGATCTGGTTTACGCGCTCGCAGATGTACGCATTTTGCAATCTCGGCGGCGACCGCAAGGGCGCTTTCGCGCGCTGAAGGAGGGCTTGATTTATGAAGCAGAATTTCAACAAGCGCACCGGCGTGCGCGCCGCGATTCCCGCCGTGCTCGTCGTCATCGCGCTGATTATGCAGCTGTGCGGCGCGGGTCTGAATCTGGATGCCGATCTGACCGGCGGCGTGCTTCTGAAGTACGCGGCCGGCGAGGAAGTCGATGTTGGCGCGGTTCAGTCCGCGCTGGATGCCGCCGGCTGCGGCGATGCGCGCGTGATTTTGGCCGAGCCGGCCGAGGCGGCGGACAGCAGCACCACGGGCTATCACGTCCATGACGACGGCACCATTCACTACGACGACGGCACGATGGCCACGGCGACGCCGGAACCGACGGCCGAACCCACGGCCGAGCCGACGGCTGAACCCACAGCCGAACCGACGCCGGAGCCGACCGCCGAGCCGACCGCGGAACCGACGGCTGAACCCACGGCTGAGCCGACTGCGGAACCGACGGCTGAACCCACATCTGAGCCGACTGCGGAGCCGACGGCTGAACCCACGGCCGAGCCGGCCGCTGAGTCCACGGCGGCCACCGGCAGCGCGGCCAGCGACGCAACTTCTTCCGACGTAGATGCGGACGCTGGCGCGGCGGAGACGGACGAAGCGGCCGGGGAGGAGACGCAGGCAACGGATGCCGGCGCAGCCGAAGATGAGACGCCGGTGGCCGCGGCCGATGGCATGACCAACCTGCTGATCGTGGTCTCCGCGCAGAACGAGGCCGACGGCCTTGGCGCGAGCGTCGAAGCCGCGGCGCAGACGATCGCTTCGGAGGCGGCGCTGACCGCGTTCGACGCGATGTCCGGCGCGACGGTGGACGACGCTGCGGACGCGGTGTTCACCGGCGGATATGAGATTGAAATCGACATGGGCGGAACGTTCGACGTGACCGCCGCAGAAGCCGCCATCTCCGATGCGCTGGCCGCGGACGGCTATTCGGTCACGCAGCTGTCCGTGACCGCGACCGACCCCGATGAGGACGGCGTGGACTCCGGGCTGCGCGTGCTGGTGACGCTCGACGGGCCGGTCGCGCAGCTGCGCGCCGCGCTGGAGGCGGAGCTGGGCGAGACGTATCCGAACCTCCAGTTCCTCGGAGCCGAGACGGTCGGCGCTGCGGCGAGCATCGGCCTGCCCGCCGGGTCGGTCGCGGCCGTGATCATCGTGCTGGTGCTGGCGCTGGTCTATCTGGCCGTGCGCGGCGGCGCGATGGCTGGCGTGACGGCGCTGATCGCGATGGTGCACGACCTGCTGGTGATGCTCGCGCTGACGGTGATCTTCAGCTTCTTCGGCCCGACGGGAACGGCGATCGTTCCGGCGGCGCTGATGGTCGCGGCGTATTCGATCCTGAACAGCGCGGCGCTACTGAGGCGGATCCGCGAGGTCGGCAAGGACGCGCGCCTGACGGCGCAGGAGATTGCTGCGCAGGCGATGTCCGAGCTGTTCAACCGCAATGTCGCCGTCCACGCCGCCGTGCTGATCGCGCTGATCTGCCTGTGCGCGATTGCGACCGCGGGCGTGCGCGGCTTCGCGCTGCCGATGCTGGCGGGCGTGCTGGCGAGCCTGTACTCGTCCACGCAGCTGACCGGCGCAATCTGGGCGGCTCTGAGCGGAAAGCGCGCCGGAAAGGCCTGACGATTCTTCCCGCGCCGGTCGCGGGTATGCACCGCACAGCCCCGAAAGGGCCGCTGTGCGGTGTTGTCGTAACGGGGAAAATAGGTTTGAGCGGGAGGAACTCCGAGGGAGCTGCGGATTTGGCCCCTCGGCGGACGGCTCCGCAGAACGAGGACATTCCGAGGCGAATGCGAAAGAGAAGGTTGCCATGCTGAGATACAGACTTCGAGAGGCCGAGCGGGCGTATTTTCCGTGCCCGGACGGCATGAACCCCACGCTGCACGCGCTGCTGATCCAGCGCGGCATCGATTCCGCCGAGGCGGCGCGGCGCTATCTGAATCCCTCGGCGGAGCAGCTGCGCGACCCGATGTTGCTGAACGACATGCCCGCCGCAGTGGCGATGATCCGCGCGGCGCTCGCGGACGGCGCGCCGATCTGCGTCTATGGCGACTACGACGTCGACGGCGTCAGCGCCTCGGCGATTTTGGGCGACTATCTGCGCTCGCTCGGCGGCCAGGTCGAGGTCTACCTGCCGTCGCGGCACCGCGAGGGCTACGGGCTCAACGAGGCCGCCGTGCGCGCAATCGCCGGGCGGGCGAAGCTGATGGTCACGGTCGACTGCGGCGTGACGAGCGTCGCACTGGTCGCGCTGGCGAAGTCGCTGGGGCTTTCGTGCGTCGTCACCGACCACCACCAGCCCGCGGACGAGCTGCCGGACTGCCCGGTGGTCAACCCGCTGCTGGGCGGCTATCCGTTTCCATCGCTGTGCGGCGCGGGCGTGGCGTTCAAGGTCGTCGCGGCGCTCGGGGGCATGGAGGCGGCGATGCGCTACGTCGACATCGCGGCGCTGGCCACGGTGGCGGACGTCGTGCCGCTCGCCGACGAAAACCGCGCGATCGTCAAGTTGGGGCTGGACAGGATCAACGATTCGCCGCGCCCCGGGCTTCGCGCGCTGATCGACGTTGCGGGGCTGACCGGCCGGAAGATCAGCGCCGGAAACATCGCCTTTCAGCTCGCGCCGCGGCTCAACGCCGGCGGGCGGATCGATTCGGCGCGGCGGCCGCACGAGCTGCTGCTGTGCCGGACGGCCGCCGAGGCGGAGCCGATCGCCGCGGAGCTCGACGCGGAGAACGCCGAGCGCAAGCAGGTCGAACAGCGGATCCTTTCGCAGGCCGAGGCGCAGCTCGAGAGATTTGACTTTCCTGCGCACCGCGCGCTGGTGCTGGCGGGCGAGGACTGGAACCCCGGCGTGATCGGGCTGGCAGCTTCCCGGCTGGTGGAGAAGTACCACTATCCCGCGATCCTGCTGGGCGGCGGCGACGCGCTGACCGGCTCGTGCCGCAGCATTCCCGGCGTGGACATCCACGCGGCGCTCAAGGCGGTCAGCGGCCGGCTGGTGCGCTTCGGCGGGCACAAGCAGGCGGCGGGGCTGACCATCGAGCGCGGCGAGCTGCCGGCCTTCCGGCGCGAGCTGGACGAATGGCTGGCTGCGAACATCCCGGCGGGATGCTACGTGCCGGAGCAGGAGTACGACCTCGAGGTCGGGTTCGGCGAGTTGACGGAGGCGTTCGTTTCCGCGCTGGACGCATTGCAGCCCACGGGGTTTGGCAATCCCGCGCCGGTGCTGCGCGCGCATGCCCGCGTCGTCGAGCGGCGGCCGGTCGGCGCCGATGGCGCGCACCTGAAGGTCACGCTGTCCGAGAGCGGCGTCCATCGCGGGGGCATCTTCTTTCGCGCCGGCGCGCTCGCGGAGCGGATGCCGGAGCAGGCCGACGCGCTGTTTACGCCGAAGCTCAACACCTACCTCGGCCGGACGGAGGTTCAGCTTGAGTTAAAGAGCGTCAATTCGGGGGACGTCCTGTCGGAAATCTCCGCAAAAATCAGGGATGAGGAGACGATACAGCAAGAATTCTTAACAGAAATGCTCTATAATAAAGAAATCAACTTTGACAGGCACATGCCGGAGGAGATTTCCGAGGCGGAGCTTCGAGGGATGATGGCCCGGAGCCCGCAGGGCACGCTGGTGCTCACGGCGGATCTGGCCGGGACGGGGCGGCTGGTTCAGGCGCTTTTGCCGGCCGAACCGGACGTATTCATCGGAGAAACGCCGGACGACGCGAGGGCGTTCAACGCCGTCTGCGCATATCCGCCGCGGGAGATCCCGGCGGGCTACCGAAGCGTCGTGCTGGCGGGCGTCCCGGCGTGCGGGCCGCTGCCGGAGCGGGCGAAGCTGTTTGCCCTCAGGGGCGCGCGTGCGCCGTGGCTTTCGGAGCTTCCGGACGTTTCGCAGATGCGCGAGGTCTACAAGGCGCTCAGGCGGCTGGCCGCGCGGCCGGTGCGCTGCGATTCGAGGCAGATGCTTGCGCACCTGCTGGCCTCGGCGACGGGGCTGGGCAGCGTGAGCTGCGCGGCGTCGCTGATCGCGCTGGCGGATATGAAGTTGATCGCCCTTCTGGAGGATGGGTGCGCGATGGGATTTAAGCTCAACGAGGCGCGCAGGACCGACCCCGATTCCAGCGCCGTCTGGCGCACGATTCAGTCGTGGCGGACGGGCGGATGAGAATCGTCGATGCGGGAGGTGTAACGATGTCCGATGCTGCGGGTGTCCGCGCCTATATCGGCGTGGATGAGCTGATCGAGAAAATACGAAAATACCATCCGGACGACGACATGGATCTCGTTCGCCGCGCCTATGCGTTTGCGGAGCAGGCGCATGCGAACCAGTTCCGCAAGTCGGGTGATCCCTACTTCTGCCATCCCTGTGCGGTGGCGGTGATCCTGTCCGACCTGATGCTCGACGCGACGACCATCGCCGCGGGGCTTCTGCACGACTGCGTCGAGGACGTCGACGGCGTGACGCAGCAGGTCATCTCCGAGCAGTTCGGGCAGGACGTGGCGCTGTTGGTTGACGGCGTGACGAAGCTGACGCGGCAGAACTTCTCCAGCCGCGAGGAGGCGCAGGCCGAGACGCTGCGCAAGATGTTTCTGGCGATGGCCAAGGACATCCGCGTGGTGCTGATCAAGCTGGCCGACCGGCTGCACAACATGCGCACGCTGAAATCGCAGCGGCCGGAGCGGCAGGTGCCGATCGCGCGCGAGACGCTGGACATCTATGCGCCGCTGGCGCACCGGCTGGGCGTGTACGCCATCAAGTGGGAGCTGGAGGATCTGGCGCTTCGCTACATCGACCCCGAGGCGTTTTACGAGCTGGTCCGGCTGGTCGGCATGAAGCGCGACGAGCGCGAGCGGCTGGTGGCGCAGGTCACGCAGGAGCTGAAGGCGCGGCTGTACGCCGAGGGCATCCGAAAGTGCGAAATCGACGGCCGGCCGAAGCACTTCTATTCCATCTACAAGAAGATGAAAAACCAGCACAAGACGTTCGACCAGATCTACGACCTGATCGCCGTGCGCGTGCTGGTGAACACGCAGGCGGAGTGCTACCACGTGCTCGGCACGGTCAACAACATGTGGCGGCCGATGCCGGGCCGGATCAAGGACTACATCAGCCAGCCGAAGGCGAACATGTATCAGTCGCTGCACACGACGGTCATCCATCCGGGCATGGGCATGCCGTTTGAGGTGCAGATCCGCACGTTTGAGATGCACCGGATCGCCGAATACGGCATCGCGGCGCACTGGCGCTACAAGGAGGGCAAGGCCGCCGACGAGCTGGACAAGAAGCTGTCGTGGCTCAGGCGCATCCTCGACTGGCAGAACGACGCGCGCGACCCGAACGACTTCGGCGAGATGCTCAAGTTCGACCTGTTCGCCGACGAGGTGCTCGTGTTCACCCCGAAGGGCGACGTCGTCTCGCTGCCGCAGGGCGCGACGCCGCTGGACTTCGCCTACCGGATCCACTCCGCCGTCGGCAACCGCTGCATCGGCGCGAAGATCAACCACCGCATCGTGCCGCTGAACACGCTGCTCAAGACGGGCGATTTCGTCGAGATCATGACCTCGTCGTCCTCGCGCGGCCCGTCGCGCGACTGGCTCAACATCGTCAAGACCAGCGAGGCCAAGGCCAAGATCCGCGCGTGGCTCAAGCGCGAGGAGCGCGACGAAAACATCGTCCACGGCCGCGAGATGCTCGAGCGCGAGGCGAAGCGGCTGGGCTATGCGCTGTCGTCGCTGAACAAGCCGGAGCTGGTCGAGCCGCTGTACAAGCGGTTCTCGGTGCAGTCGCTGGACGACCTGTACGCCATGGTCGGCTTCGGCGGGCTGAGCACGCAGCAGGTGCTCAACCGACTGATCGAGGAATACAGGAAGAGCCACAAGGCCGAGGAGGCGCCTGTCATCGAGGCCAAGGCCGAGGAGCCGCCCGCCCGGAAGCCGCAGCCGTCGAGCAGCTCGTCCGGCGTGATCGTCAAGGGCGAGAGCGGCATGCTGGTGCGCCTCGCGCGGTGCTGCAACCCGCTGCCGGGCGACAAGATCATCGGCTACACCACGCGCGGCCGCGGCGTCAGCGTGCACCGCGCGGACTGCGTCAGCCTCAAGGATTCCGGCATCGAGCCGGAGCGGCTGATCGAGGTCGAGTGGGAGAACCAGACCGCCAACACGACCTACGAGGCGGAGATCCGCGTCATCTCCTACAATCGAACCGGATTGCTGGCGGAGCTGTCGGTGCTGTTCGCCTCGCAGGAGATTCCCGTCAGCGCGATCTCCGCGCACGCGGCGAAGAACGAGACCTATGTGTTCCACGTCTCGATCGTCATCAAGAGCATGCAGCAGCTGAACAAGGTCATTCGCGACATCGGCAAGATCCCCGATGTGATCGACGTCAGCCGCGTCTCAGGGGGCTTCGCTCCCTGAGAGGCCCTGTTCGCAGGCGCGTTGGAACGCCGTTTTCCCCGCGAGGAGGGCGGAGCCGCTCCGGCGCTGTACGGCTGCGGATGCTCGAGGGGCCGGTGGCGCTATTTTTGGTTTTGGGAGGATTTTATGCGTTGTGTGGTACAGCGGGTTTCCCGCGCCTCCGTTACGGTGGCGGGGGAGCGGGTTTCTGAAATTGGCCGGGGCTTTATGGTGCTCGTGGGGGCGCTGGAGGGCGACGGCGAGGAGGACGCGCGCTACTGCGCGGACAAGATCGCGGGGCTGCGCGTGTTTGAGGACGATGCGGAGAAGATGAACCTCTCCGTGGCGGACGTCGGCGGGGAAGTCCTGCTGGTCAGCCAGTTTACGCTGCTGGGGGACGCGCGGCACGGCCGGCGGCCGAGCTTTTCGCACGCGGCGCGGCCGGAGGTCGCGGAGCCGCTGTGCGACCGGGTGCGCGACCTGCTGATCGAGCGCGGCGTGCCGACCTGTACGGGAAGGTTCCGCACGCACATGGAGGTCGAGCTGGTCAACGACGGCCCGGTCACCATCCTGCTGGACAGCCGGCGCGCGTTTTGACTTTTTCGCAGAACATGGAACCGGAGGCGCACAAATGTTGAAGCAAAGCGACATCCGCCGCATCTGCTGCGGCGCATATCAGGAGAACGCATACCTCGTCTGCCCGGAGGGGCGCGGGGATGCGTTTTTGGTCGATCCGGGCGACGATCTGCCCGCGCTGCGCCGCGCGATCGGCGAATCGGGGCGGTCGCTTTTCGCGATCCTGCTCACGCACGGGCACTTCGACCACATCCTCGCCGCGCAGCCGCTGGCGGAGGAGACGGGCGCGGCGGTGTACATCCACGCAGGGGACGCGGAGATGCTGGACGACCCCGCAAAGTGCGCGTACTCGCCGGAGGTCTGCCGGCTCAGCCCGCCGGAGGGGCTGGCGCGGACGCTCTACGGCGATGAGATCGAAGCCTGCGGCGTGCCGGTCCGCGTGCTGCACACGCCGGGGCACAGCAAAGGCTCGGTCTGCCTGCTGGCCGAGGGGAATATACTCTTCAGCGGGGACACGCTGTTCTGCGCGGGCTATGGCCGCACCGACCTCTATGGCGGCGACGATGCGCAGATGGTTCGCTCGCTTAAGAGGGTTCTGGCGCTGCCGGGCGAGACGGCCGTGCTGCCCGGCCACGGCCCGGCCACGACGATTGCGGCCGAGCGGCGGAGGTACGGGCTATGAACCTGCGCATCCGAACCGACTGCCCGCAGTTTTACTCCGACCTGTGCGACGTGCTCCGGCTGTTTTACGGCGACGTGACGGTCGAGGACTGCTCGGGCCGGGAGGCCGTGCCGGGCGGCGACCTGTTTGAGCACGAATGGTCGGCTGAGGGCGGCGTCTGGGTGGACCGCTGGCGCAACGGCGGCCACGCCGCCGAGCGGCGCACGCCCGTCTGCCACGGCCATCCGCTGGAGGTCAAGCGCGTGCGCAAGCGCGCGGCGAAGGCGGCGCTGTACGACCTGCTGGTCGGCATGACCGGCGTTCGCCCGCCGTGGGGTTCGCTGACGGGCATCCGGCCCACGCGGCTGCTGTACGAGGGGCTGGAGCAGGGGCTTTCGATGGACGAGGCCGTCGAGCGGGTGATCCGCGAATTCGACGTCTCTCCCGACCGGGCGCGGCTGCTGGCCGAGATCGCTCAGATGCAGCGGGGGATCCTGCGCCCGGCGGAGGGCGAGTTCGACCTGTACATCGGCATCCCGTTCTGCACCACGCGGTGCTCGTACTGTTCGTTTGCCTCCGGCGAGATCGGCGACGGGCGTCTGGTCGCGCCGTACGTCGAGGCGCTGACGCGCGAGATCCGGCTGTGCGGCGAGATGATCCGCGCGCGTGGGCTGAAGCTGCGCGCCGGCTACGTCGGCGGCGGGACGCCGACCGCGATCCCGTGCGCCGATCTGGAGCGCATCCTCTCGGCGGCGCAGGAGGCGTTTCCCGGCGCCGTGGAGTGGACGGTCGAGGCGGGAAGGCCGGATACGATCGACCGCGAGAAGCTCGCGATGCTCAAATCGCGCGGGATCGGGCGGATCTCGGTCAACCCGCAGACATTTTCGGACGAGACGCTCGCGCGCATCGGCCGGAAGCACACCGGCGCGGACACCGTGCGCGCCTACGAGCTGGCGCGGAGCATGGGGTTTGACGACATCAACATGGATCTGATCGCCGCCCTGCCGGGCGAGACGCCGGAGGTGTTTTCCCGGACGCTGGACCGCGTGATCGAGCTGGATCCCGAGAGCGTGACCGTGCACGCGCTGGCGATCAAGCGGTCAAGCCGGCTGCACGAGAAGCTGCACGTCGAGGGCGGCGGCCACGCACCCGCTGCGGCGGACGGTGCGGCGGAGATGATCGCCATGGCGCGCGCGCGGCTGACGGCGGGCGGCTGGCGGCCATATTACCTGTACCGGCAGAAGTACATGGCGGGCAACCTCGAAAACGTCGGCTACGCGAAGCCGGGGCGCGCGTGCCTGTACAACATCGGCAACATGGAGGAGACGGCCAGCGTGCTGGCGCTCGGCGCGGGGGCGATCACGAAGTGGCTGTACGACCGCGAGGCGAGCGTGCCCGAGGCGGAGGTCGAGGCGCTTCGGTTCGCCAATCTGCAGCTTCGCATCGAGCGCGCGCCGAACGTGCGCAACATCGAGCAGTACATCGCGCGCGTGGACGAGATGGCCGCGCGCAAGCGCGCGCTGATCTTTCCGGACGCAAGGGAGGGAGCGCGATGAAGCGGCTTTTTGCGATGCTGCTCGCGCTGTGCTGCCTTGCGGGACTGGCGGGCTGCGGCCGCGAGCAGGAGGATCCTTACGCCGGCGCTGCGAATCCGATCGCGACGATCACGATGGAGGACGGCTCGGTCATGCAGTTTGAGCTGATGCTGTCCGCCGCGCCGAACACGGTGGCGAACTTTGCTGCGCTGGCGAACGACGGGTTTTACGACGGGCTGGAGTTCTTCCGCGTCGTGCCCGGCGTGCTGATCCAGGCGGGCGACCCGAACAACGACGGCACTGGCGGCGCGGGCCATACGATCGCGGGGGAGTTTTCCGACAACGGGTTTGAGAACGACCTGTCGCACCTGCGCGGCGTGATCTCGATGGCGCGGCGGTCGGACTACGATTCCGCCAGCAGCCAGTTCTTCATCATGCAGGGCAACTACCCCGAATACGACGGATCCTATGCCGCGTTCGGCACGGCGCTGGACGAGGAGACGCTCGAGGCGATCGACCGCATCGCCCGCCAGCCGGTGGACGGGTCGTATCTGCCGCTGACCCGGCAGGTCATCCGCAGCATCCGCGTCGAGACGCACGGGCTGGAGCTGACGCCGGTGACCGTGCCGGAGGAGACCGCCGCGCCGGGGGCAACTGCGGCGCAGTGAGCGCGAAGGGCGATTGGAAAAATGGACGACCGGGCGGCGTCTGGCTTCGCGGCCGGCGCGGCCGACTGACAAAACAGGAGGAGAGCACCGTGAAAAATCCCATTGTGACCATTGAAATGGAAAATGGCGGGACGATGACCGCCGAGCTGTACCCCGAGATCGCGCCGAATACGGTGGCGAACTTCGTCAACCTCGTGGAGTCGGGCTTCTACGATGGCCTGATCTTTCACCGCGTCATCCCCGGCTTCATGATCCAGGGCGGCGACCCGCAGGGCACCGGCATGGGCGGCCCGGGCTATTCGATCAAGGGCGAGTTTGCGCACAACGGCTTTCGCCAGAACAACCTGCGCCACACGCGCGGCGTGCTGTCGATGGCGCGCTCGATGATGCCGAACTCGGCCGGCAGCCAGTTCTTCATCATGCACGCCGATGCGCCGCACCTGGACGGCGAGTACGCGGCGTTCGGCAAGATCACGGACGGCATGGACGTCGTCGACGCCATCGCGTCGGTCCGCACGGGCCGGCAGGACCGCCCGGTCGAGGAGCAGCGCATCCGCCGCATGACCGTCGAGACGTTCGGCGAGCAGTACGCGGTGGAGAAGTACGGCGCGCGATGAAGGTGCTGGTGATCGACGGGCAGGGCGGCGGCATCGGCCGCGCGCTGGTCGAGCGCCTGCGCGCCCGCCTGCCCGAGGCGGAGGTCATCGCCGTGGGCGCCAACGCCATTGCGACGTCCGCCATGCTGCGCGCCGGGGCGACCGCCGGGGCGACCGGGGAAAACGCCGTGCGCGTCTGCGCGCGCGAGGCCGACGTCATCGCGGGGCCGATCGGCATCGTGCTGAAGGATGCGATGATGGGCGAGATCACCGGCGAGATGGCCTGCGCCGTCGCGGCCTCGCCGGCGAGACGCGTGCTGATCCCGGTGCAGCGCTGCTCGACCTGCGTGGCCGGCACGGAGGACGTGCCGCTGCAGCGGCTGCTCGACGACGCCGTCGCGCGCATCGCCGGGGAGTGAGCGCGCCCGGCGGGGGAGCGCGTATGGGCGTGGAGGAGAATAATCCTTGACAATATCGCGCGGTACGTGCTACGGCGGGGGGAGCGCGCATGGGCGCGGAGGAGAAACACACGGGCGATGGAGGGGCGGCATGAAGCGCATGCTGGGCGCGCTGCGGCGCGCGGATCAGGACTTTCAGATGATCGCGCCGGGCGACCGCGTGGCGGTCGGGGTCTCGGGCGGCAAGGACAGCCTGGCACTGCTGGTTGCGCTGGCGATGTACCGCCGGTTTGCGCCCCGGCCATTCGAGCTCGTGGCCGTCACCGTGTCGATGGGGCTTGAGCCGTTCGACCTAAGCGGCGTGCGCGCGCTGTGCGAGCGGCTGGAGGTGCCCTATTCGGTCAAGAAGACGCAGATCGCCCGCATCGTGTTCGACGAGCGGCGCGAAAAGAACCCCTGCGCGCTGTGCGCACGGATGCGGCGCGGCGCGTTGGCCGAGGCCTGCCGCGAGCTGGGCGCGAACAAGCTGGCGCTGGGGCACCACCGCGACGACGCGCTGGAGACGCTATTGATGTCGGTGCTCTACGAGGGCCGGCTGCACACGTTCCAGCCCGTCCAGCCGCTCGAGGAGGCCGGGGTGGTGCAGATCCGCCCGCTGATCTACTTGAGCGAAAAGGAATTGATCCACGCGCAGCGCAGGCTCGACCTGCCGGTGGTCAAGTCGCCCTGCCCGGCCGACGGCGGGACGCGCCGCGCTGAGATGAAGGAGCTGCTGGACGCGCTGTGCAAGCGGCATCCGGACGCGCGGGAGAAGATGCTCTCGGCGCTTCTGAACCGGGAGCAGTACGGCCTGTGGACGAAGGTTTGATCCATCAATGTGGAGGTGCGTTATCGTGAAGGAATTCTATCCCATGACCATCGCGGGGCTTGAGCGCCGCCTGCCGCTGTGCCCGATCAGCGACGGCCTCTATATCGGGGCGTTCGTGATCTTCGGCGATCCGGAATTGACCACGGCCTGCGCGGCCGAGCTGAACCGCCGCTGCCCGGAGCACGACGTGCTCATCACCGCCGAATCGAAGGGCATCCCGCTGGTCTGCGAGATGGCGCGGCTCAACGGCAACGAGCGCTATGTGCTTGCCCGCAAGAGCGAGAAGCTCTACATGCGCAACGTGTTCTCCGCCGAGGTGCGCTCGATCACGACCGGCCATGTCCAGACGCTCTATCTGGACGGCGCGGACGCCGACTACCTGCGCGGAAAGCGCGTGGTGATTGTGGACGACGTGATCTCCACGGGCGAGTCGCTTCGCGCGCTCGAGGCGCTGGTGACGCGCGCCGGCGGCGAAATCGCCGGCCGCATGGCGATCCTCGCCGAGGGTGACGCCGCGAAGCGCAGCGACCTGATCTACCTGGAGAAACTGCCGCTGTTCGACCGCGAGGGCAATCCGATCGAGGACTGACGGTTGGATTTGTCCGAAGCCGGCGTTTCAGTCCGTCTGCGGAAGGTCTTAGTCTTGAGGAGAAATTGCCGCTGTTCGACCGCGAGGGCAATCCGATCGAGGACTGACGGCTGGTCAAGCGGCGCAAAAATTCAGCCTCCGGTGCAAGTGCCGGAGGCTGAATTCATTCAAAGGCCTGCAAGGAGCGCAAGCAGCCGAAAGCCCTCTCGCGCTCAAATCGACTCCCGCGGCGCGGACTTTTCAGGCGTACCGGCGCGCGGCGGATGAGATTGTTTCCGTTCGGACGGGCAGCCCGACATTTCGGTTCATGCCTCGAGGCCGCTGCGGTCGATCTCCGGATCGCTGACCGTGCCGGCGTCGGCGGTGCGGTCGTTGGTTGTAAAGCTGCCGACGGTCACGGTGGATTCGCCGCCGCCTTGGACGTAGACGGTTCCATCGGTTCCGATGATCGTTACGGCGTTTCCGCTTTCATCGACGACGCTCGCGCCCTCCGGCATGGACAGCGACGTCAGCTCGCTGTCGCCGGTCACGATCCACGTCGAGCCGGCCGAGAGGTTCACGGCGATGCCGCCGTCGCCGGCATAGGTCTCGTCCCGAACCGCCGCGCCGGTCCACGAGGTGCCGCTGACGAGGTACAGCTCCGCGGAGCTGATGCCGTCGCAGACCACGTCGCCGGAGAGCGCCTCGCCGATGGCGGTGAACTTCAGCGTGCCGCCGTTTTCGCCGGGCGTGCCCCAGCCGTTGGAATCGTTGCCCAGCACGGCGATCAGCGCGTTCGATTCGGAATCAAAGTTGAGCGCCGTGTTCTCCAGCACGATTTCGGCGGAAGTGTTGGTGACGTAGAACATCGCGCCGCCGTCGATGGACGAGGTCAGCGCGCTGTCCACCGCCTCGAACAGCGCCGTGCCCTCGCTGGAATCGCCGGACATGCTCTGGTAGAGGAGCACGCCGTTGGCGAGCGGCTCGCTGGCGGTGTTGCCGCTGCCGGTCAGGTCGCAGCGGATCAGCCGGACGGTGTTCAGCCCCTCCATGCCGGCGATCTGCGCGCCCATGGATTCGCCCGTGACGCCGATCGCCTCGATCGTGCCGGTGGAATAGATCAGCGGCGAACCCTGCCCGACGGTCGAGAGCGTGGAATTCGCGATGGAGATGCCGCCGCCGCGGTCGGTCGCCGCGGCGGCGGAGTGGGCGCCCTCCGTGTCGATCGTCAGGTTGTCCGCCACGACGGTGCCGCCGTAGGTCGCGTCCAGTCCACGGGAATTGTCCGACGAGCTGTGGATGGCGACGTTGCGCGTGCAGAGCGTCGAGCCCTCGCCCGAGGCAAACAGGCCGTTCGCGCCTACGGCGGCGGACTCGAGGATCGCGTCGCTCAGCTCGATCGCGCTGCCGCTCTTGGCCGCGACAACCGCGTTGACCGCGTAGAAGTCCGTGGCGTTCGTGTCCGCGCTGTCGCCAGTCTTGTTCAGGACGACGTTGGAGAGGATCAGGCTCGCGCCGTTCTGCGCGAGGACGACGTTCTCATCGCCGGTCTCGGAGGTCAGCGTGTCGCTGTCGCTCGCGCCATCGTAGACGGCGCTTTCGCCGTCCACGGTCAGCACGCCGGTCAGCACATAGTCGTCCTCATCTCCGCCCGGCGCCGCGCCGCCATCGCCGGGCATTTCGGGCGGCATCTCGCCATCGGG
>NHCFR01400__coassemble_685_pt1 | contig 25058 bp, 14 predicted proteins | sample NHCFR01400__metabat2_low_PE_007 | metagenome-assembled genome bin NHCFR01400 | reverse complement strand
TCGCCGGCGCCGACCGTTCCCGCCGACGCCGAGGCGTGGATGATGGCGGACGGCAGCCTCGCCTATGGCAAGCTGTCCGAAATGATCGCGATGGCGCAGCCGGGCGCGGAGATCGTGCTGCACACGGCGGAGCCGATGTTCGTCGAGGATGCGCCGCTGAAGAAGCTGTCGGAGCTGAAGCTCCTGATCGACGGGGAGGTGTTCACCGGCGCGCAGTTCCGCATTGCCTGCTCGCTGGAGGACCCGAAGCAGGTCGAAGCGCCGGTGGAGCTGGACATGGCTGAATTCGCGCTGGCTGAGGAGGACGACGTGCTCGACCTCTACTTCTGGGTTGTGCGCATCGACCCCGCCGCGACGCCTACGCCGGCGCCGGGCGGCGAGGTGACGATCGGCGTCCAATCGGACAACCACGTCGATGGCGCGTGGACGAATGTCCCGCCGGTGTTCACGCTCTCGGGCATGCCCGAGGAGGGAACGTGGAGCTATGCTGCGGTGGTCTACGACGAGCGCATCGCCGTGCTGTCCGGCAACACCTATGAGTCGGCCGAAGAGGGCGCCTACACGCTGCGCTTCGCGATCCTCGACGCCGTGGGCGACATCGCCGATGCCTCCGAACTGTACAACGTCTGGCTGGACCGCACGCCGCCCGCGGTGACCGCGGCGGTGGACGAATCGCTCAGCTATACGCTCAACCTCTCGGCGACGGATGAGCTGTCCGGCGTCGATGCCGTGTCGGTCGACGGCGGCGCGGTCTGGCTGACGCCGCAGGCCGACGGCGCGTTTGTCTACACCGCGCCCGGGGAGACGACGCTCGAGCCGGGCATGGTGCAGGTGCGGGACAAGGCCGGGAATGTCTGGCTGTCCGCCGAGAGCTATTCGCTGACCGCGGTTTCCGGCGGCGGGGACTTCGGCTTTGGCGGCGGCGGTGGCGGCGGTGGCGGCGGCGGAGACGGCACGCCCCCGCAGCAGCACGCCAGCGGCGACGGCGAGGAGGAGGCCGATTACGGCACGCTGCCGCTCGAGCTGCCCGACGGGCCGATGACCGATCTGACCCTTGGCGAAACGCAGCTGCCGCTGTCGCTTGAGCTGGCCGCGGCCGAAGGCTTTGACATTCCCGACCACTTCCAGCCGCAGTTTACCGCGGAGCTGGCGGCGTGGACGTCCGGCGAATCGGACGGGCCGGCCGCTTCGGACGCGGGCGGCGATGCAGAGGAAGCGGACGGAGAGGAGCCGAATGGGGAGGAGGCCGCGCCCGCGCCGGACACGCTGATCCTCACCGCGGTCGAGGAGCCGAACCTCGGCGACCGCTTTGAGTACCGCTGGAACTTCAACGGCGAGGTCTGCCGGCTGCTGTCGAACAGCGGCATCCGGTATCTCGCGCTGGCCGTCGGCGACGACATGACTGTGCTGCCCACCGAGGGCTTCACCGGCGGCACGAAGTACACCGAGCTTCGGATGCTCGGCGTGTCCACCCGCAAGTTTGACTACGTCGTGGCGATGACGTTCAACCTCGATCCCGACCACATCCCGATGCTCTCCGAGATGGATTTCTCCGAGAACTGCGACATCGCGATCCAGACCGAGGTCGAGGAGATGAAGTATGTGCTGAGCGCCGAGCCGCGGGGCGAGATGTACTATTACGGCGTCTGCGTCGGGCCGAAGGACATGATGGAATTCCCCTATGGCGAATACCGCCAGGACGCCGGCCATGCGCAGTGAGCGCCGCGCGTCCGATTCAATCCGAAGAGGAGGAGCATCCATGAAGAAGAGCATACGCCGCGTCGCGCTGCTGACCGCGGCCCTGATGGCGCTGTCGGGCGCGGCGGCGCTGGCGGAACTGTCGTTTGCGGGGCATGTGGTCGCAGAGACGACGGACACCGTCAACGCCCCGTTCGGCGGGCTGGTGGACAGCGTCGACGTCCGCGCGGGCGACACGGTGGGAATCGGCGATCCCGTCGCCACGCTGGAGACGACCAAGGTCTACGCCACGGCCGACGGCGTCGTCGGCGGCGTCTTTGCCGAGCCGGGCGACGATACCGAGGGCATCGTCGAGCGCTACGGCGCGGTGGTCTACATCGAGCCGACCAACCGCTATACCGTCTCGGCCACGACGGAAAAGGCATATAACAGCAGCGAGACGAAGTACGTCCACATCGGCGAGCGGGTCTACCTCTCCTGCACCAAGGACGGCACCCACACCGGCACCGCCGTGGTCACTTCCATCGGCGGCTCCGCCTCCAGCGGCGGCGATTCCGGCGACACCGGCGGTTCTTCCGGCAGCAGCGGAGGCATCACTTCCTATACATTGGAGATCACGGGCGGCGAGTTCTACATGGGCGAGACCGTCGGCATCTTCCGCAGCCGGGATTATGATTCCAGCTCGCGCATCGGCCGCGGCACGGTGGAACAGAACGCCGCCATCGCCGTCAAGGGTTCCGGCAGCGTGCTGAAGATGCACGTCTCGGTCGGCGATCCGGTCGAGCGCGGCGAGCTGCTGTTCGAGACGGTCACCGGCACGCTCGACGGGCTGTACGCCGTGGACAACCGCATTGTCTCCAACGTCGCCGGCGTGGTCGCGTCGGTCGACGCTGCGCCCGGCACGTCCGTCGAAAAGGGCGCCAAGCTCATCACCGTCTATCCGGCCGGATCGTTCCAGATCGAGGTGCATGTGTCCGAACTGGACCTCAACGCCATCCACGCCGGGGACAAGGTCGACATCGAGTTCGACTGGGATACCGACGGCACGCACCGCGTGACGGGCACGGTCGCGTCGATCTCGCGCGTCAACGTCGGCAGCGGATCGAGCGAGGAGGGCGGAAGCGCCGCCCCGTCCGGCGACGCGGAGTACAGCGCTTACATCGACTTCGAGGCGGACAGCACGGTGCGGCTCGGCCTTTCGGCGATGGTCTACTTGGCCGGATCCGGCGCGCCGGACGAGGCCGCCGGATAAACCGGCAGAGGCGGGCGCCAGCGCGCAGGGGCGCCCGCCGTCCTTTCCCGATTTTCCTGTGCGGCAAATAAAGTGAAGCGGTGAATTGAAGAAAAAGAGGTGAAGAATCATGAAAGTGAAGCGGATGATTTCCCTGTGGCTCTGTCTGCTTATGCTGGCGGCGCTTCCGATGTCCGCGCTGGCGGCGGAGGGCGACGTGCTGCTGCCCTGCGGCGCGCCGGAAAACGCGATTCCCGAGTACATCCTCTCGTCGCATCCCGTTGGCAATGCGCTGTATCTGTTCGGCATGGACGGCGGGCTGTACGCCGTCGCGCCGGGCGCGCCCGAGCCGAGGGCCTATGCGCTGGCCGGGGATCTCGAAGCTCCCCAGTACGGCTGCCTGCTCGCCCGCGGCGAACAGCCGATGCTGCTCAATTTGTCGACCGACGGCACGCAGTCGCAGGCGGCGCTCTACGCGCTCGAACTGGAGGGCGGGACTGCGCGGGCCGCGATGGTCGGAACGGTCGATCTCGGCGGCGGATATGCCGTCGAACGCGCCCTCTCGCTCGGCGATACCGCGCTGCTGGTCGTCAGCCAGGCGGGCGGCGTGCGCGAGCTGCGCAGGCTCAACCTGGCCGACGGCTCGACCGCGCCTTCGCAGTGCGACATCGGCGCGATCTATGCCGCCGCGCCGTACACGGGCGGACGCGCGCTGCTCTGCGAGGCGCGGGGCGAGGACTTCCGGTTCCTCGCCTACGATCCCGCCGCCGACGCGGTCGAGGTGCTCGGCGAGGTGGACAGATGGTACGGCGCGCTGGCCTGCGATCCGGCGACGGGCGCGGCGTACTGCGCGCGCGACGGCGAAATCTACCCGCTCGATCTCGCGACCGGCGCGCTGGGCGATGCGGTCGCGGCCGCGCCGGCGTCCACTTCGCCGGAGGCAGCGGCGTGGATCCTTCCCTCTGGCCACTTTGCCTTTGCCTACATGGACACCTGCGCGCTGGTCGGGCTGGATCCCGCCGGGTTTGCCCAGGCGCGGCGGCTGACGATCGTGGATGAATCCTCGGTTCCGTGTCTGGACAGCGCCTACTACGCCTTTTCCAATGAGCGCGGCGACGTCACGGTGACGCTCTCGCACGCCGATGCCGGCGATCTGGTCGGCAAGATGCTCAGCCAGGATGCCTCCGCGGACATCTATGTGCTGCCCACGTCGCACGAGGCGTTTGCGGCCGCGCGCGACCGCGGCTACATGGCCGACCTGACCCAGAACCCTGCGCTCGCCGCGCTGGCGGAGCGGCTGCATCCCGGCCTGCGCGAGGCGCTGTCCTCGAACGGCGCGTTCGCGGCGCTGCCGGTGGAGGCCGTCTTCTGGCAGATGCGCGTGAATGAAAACGCGCTGGCCAAGCTCGGGAGGACGCTGGACGACGTGCCGCGCAACTGGTCGGACTTCGTGGACTTTTTAATTGAACTGCAGGCGGACTTCCCGCAGGACGGCTCGCTGACGCTCATGGGCGCGGACGTGGACGAGATCGAGGCGCGCGAGGCGATGTTCTTTGCGATCTTCGACGCCTATCAGCGGATGGTGCTCGACGATCCGGATTCCGTGGATGCGCAGGCGATGGTCGACATCCTGACCCGGCTCGAACAGGTCGACTTCACGCGGTTCGGCCAGCCTGCCGCGGAGCGCTCCGAGGGCGACGGGACGACCGCCATTGCGGGCGCGGCGGTTGCCGCGTGGGGTCCGGCGGACTACGACCCGGATTCGGTGCTCCTGACGATGTACTCCGGCGGCACGCTGGCCGCCGTCGAGGATGCGGAGGGCACGATGATGGTGATGTCGCTCAAGCCGGACGCGCCCGCGCGGCTCGAGATGGAGTGCTACGTGGCGTTCGTCAATCCGTACAGCGAAAACCTCGACCTCGCGCTCGCCTTCATGGAGACGCTGGCCGAAAACCTGCCCGACGAGGTGCTCTATGCGATCTGCGCCGACCTGACCGAGCCGGTGCCCGATCCGAACTACGAGGAGCGGCTGGCAAACGCGCAGGCCGAGCTGGAGCGCGCCCGGCAGGAGCTGGCCGAAGCCGACGAGATCGACCGGCAGGCGCTGGAGGACTCGGTCGCGCGAATCGAGCGGTACATCGCAGATATGGAGAGCGAGCAGATGCTGATCTCCGAGGGCGAGATCGCATGGCTGCGCGCGAATGCCGGCGGGCTGGCGCTCGAAGGGCAGAACTGGCTGTATGCCGACGAGTCCGGCGAGGCCTATGCGCTCGTGCGCCAGTACTGCGACGGCAGGATCGACGCCCAGCGCCTGATGGACGGCATCGACGGCAAGATCCGCATGATGATTCTGGAACAGGGCTGATGGAATTTATGTATGCGGCTTCGCCGCAGGCGGCCGGCGGCGCAAATTTCCGCCGGCCGATCCCGCGCCGCGATGGGCGGCGCTGAAAGAAGGTGTTTTCAATGAAAAAGGTCGTTTGTCTTGTGCTCTGCGCGCTGCTGCTGGCGGCGCTTCCGACGTCCGCGCTGGCCGCGGAGGGCGACGTGCTGCTTCACTGCGGTTCGCAGGAGGACGCGATTTCCGGATATATCGATACCGCGTGCGCCGTGGGCGACACGCTGTACATGGCCGATTATGAGGGCGCGATCTATACCATTTCCCCCAGCGATGTGGAGCCGAAGCGCTATGCGGGCCTGAGCGAGTACGGCGAGCTCGGCTATAACGAATACGTCACGCGCTTTCTGCTGAGCGACGGCGAGCGGCCGCTCGTGCTGTCGTTCCGCTTCGACGCCGGCGAATTCAAGGAGGCCGCGCTGTTCGCCCTCGAACTGTCCGACGGCGCAGCGCGGGTGGAAAAGCTGAAGGATGTCTCCAATACGCTCGAATACAACGGCTTCCGCAGCGCCGTCTCGCTGGGCGAGTACGCGCTGATTCGCTGCTACGGCATGAATGGCGAGGATGGCCTCGCACGGTTCAACCTGAGCGACGGCACGCTCGAACCGGCGACGTTTGCCCATGGCGACATCTACGCGCTCACGCCCTACACCGAGGGGCGAGCGCTCATCGAGGTGTACGACTACGACCAGCCGACGGCTGTCCGCTTCTACACCTACGATCCGGCGACCGATACCTCGGAGGAACTGGGCACGGTCGAAATCGAGGAATACGAGCCGCTGGGCACGCTGGCCTGCGACCCGGCAAACGGCGACGTCTACTGCGTCAAGGGCGGCCAGATTCGCTCCATCGATCTGACGACGGGCCAGCTCGGCGATCCGCTTGCGAGCATACCGGCCGACAATTTGGACAACGCGTGGATCCTGCCCTCGAGCTACTTCGCCTGCGCATCCAGCGGGGTGTGCGCCCTGCGCAATATTCGCGGCGGATCGATGGAAGTGCGCCGGCTGGTGATCGCCGATAATTCCTACGAGAGCAGCGTCGAGCGCAGCTACTATGCCTTCCAGAGCGAGCACGGAGAGGTGAACGCCGTGCTCTCGCGCGATGACATGGGCGATCTGATCGAGAAGATGATGAACCGCGATGCCTCTGTGGACATCTACGTCATCCAAGCCTCCTCGGCGGAGTTCGAGGCCATCCGCGACCGTGGCTACATGGCTGATTTGACGCAGAGCGAAGCCCTCACCGCGCTTGCGGAGCGGATGTATCCGACCCTGCGCGAAGATCTCTCCTCCAACGGCGCGCTTGCGGCACTGCCGGTGAGCGCCTATTTCTGGCAGATGTATGTCAACGAAGCCGCCTGGGAGAAGCTCGGAAAGACGGCCGCCGACGTGCCGTCGAACTGGTCGGATTTCCTCGATTTCCTGATTGAGCTGCAGACCGATTTTCCGCAGGACGGCTCTGTGACGCTGCTGGATCCGTACAATGACGCGGCCATGGCGCGCAGGGAACTGCTCAATGCGATCTTCGAAAACTACCAGCAGATGCTGGCGCGCGATCCCGATTCGGTGAGCGTTCAGACGATGGTCGAACTTCTGACAAAGTTGGAGCAGATCGACTTCACCCGCCTCGGCCATCCGGTCGAAACGGCCGACAACTACGATGACAACCGCAACAGCGCCGTCCTGCTGACGACGGGCATTGGCACGACGCTGAGCGGACTCATCGACCCGTACTACGGCACGCCCGTCGTGATGTCGCTGACGCCGGATTCGGCTCCGCTGCTGGCGCTGGAATGCACGGTGGCGTTCATCAACCCGTACAGCGAAAACGCCGATCTCGCGCTCGCGTACATGGAGACGCTCGCGGAGAACCTCTCCGACGACATCCTCTACACGGTGTGCCCCGACTTGACCGAGCCGGTGCTTGATCCATACTACGAGACGAACCTGAGAAATGCCGAGGAGCAGCTCGCACAGCTGCAGAAGGCCTATGACGAGGCCGAGCCGATCGACAAACAGGCGCTTGAACAGCAGCTTCAGTACGCTCAGGAATATGTTGAGACGGCCCGCGCGCAGCGCTATTCCATCTCCGAGGAGGAGATCGCCTGGTTGCGCGGCCACGGCGATGAAATGTCTGTGAAGGGGGCGAACCTGCTGTACAGCGACGACTCCGGTGAGGCCTACGAGCTGGTCAACCAGTATTCCGAAGGCAAAATCAGCGCGTCGCAGCTGATGAAGTCGATCGATGGAAAGCTGCGGATGATGATTCTGGAAGGCCGCTGAGCACCGCCGCACCGAATGGGAAAGGGCGGCCGGGCGCGAACGGGGAAGGGGTTCGCCACTTCGCGCCCGGCCGGATCGGTTCCCCGGATGCGCGGCGCAGTTCGCAGAGCGGCCGCAGGATGCGGGGATCAAACCGCGCGTCCATGCGGGCGGCGCCATTGGCGGCGCCGCCCGGAGGGAAAAGGCCCGGCCGTTCCGGGCGATGATGAGGAGGATTGCCATGAAGCGATGGTTCTGCCTGCTGCTCGTGCTGGTGCTGTCGGCGTCCGGCGCGGCTGCGCTGGCCGAGGGCGACGTGCTGCTCGGGCGCGACGAGAGCCTCTACGTCGAGGGGATGTTCGCGCTCGATGGCGCGCTGTGCATCTATGGAAATGACCTGTACATCTACCGCCCCGGCGAGGCGGATTATCAGACCTATTCGTTTGATTTCAGCGGCCTTTCGGAGGACGAATCGCTCTCGTTCGAGCGGGGGATTGTGTTCGACGACGGCGGGCAGCTGCGCGGTTTCACTTTTGCGCTGCGCTACGACGACCAGTACCGCGGCGAGATCGCGAAGGCGTTCCTCGGCGACATCGACCTGACCGCCGGCGGCCTCGCCGTCATGGAAAACGCGGTCGAGGTCGAGTGGCCGGAGGAGCTGACCGAGCGGTACGACGATGGCAGCGAGATGCCCGTGTCCCTCAGCGGCACGCCGTTTATCATCGGCGGCACGCTGTATCTGAACGCCTATTCCGGCGCCTATGCGCTCGACCTTGAAACGATGGAAGCCGGCGAACTGGCTGCGGAAGGCGACTTTTACCTCTCGGCGATGTGCCCGTATACGGATGGGCGGGCGCTGCTGTACGGCTATTCCAACGACTTGGAGGGCTACGCGCTGTACGCCTGCGACGCCGCTTCCGGCGAAAGGGAACTGCTCAGCGCGGTCGACTCGGTTCCCGTCGCGGGCGATCTCTCCGGCTTCGCCGCCGACCCGGAGACCGGCGCGGTGTGGTGCGCCTACGACGGCCAGATCTATGCGCTCGACGCCGCGACCGGCCAGCTCGGCGAGTCGTTCGGCGACATGCCGCTGATGACCTATGGCAGCAACAAGGCGTGCCTGTTCGGCGGGCACTACTACGCGATCGAGTCCAACGGCGCGATTCTCGTGCGCGACCTCTCCCGCGACGTCCAGCCGATGGCGCAGCTCAAGGTCTACGACGGCCAGTATCTCGACAGCGTGACCGACGCCTACTTCGCCTATACGGCGGCGCATCCGGAAGTCTCGGTGACGATTTCGCACGACTATGAAGCCGGATCGCAGATCCTCGAGGACATGCTCAACCGCTCTTCCGAGTACGATATCTACATCCTCTCGACTGCGTCGCCGGAATATGCGGCGCTGCGCGACCGCGGGTATCTGTACGACTTGAGCGGCAGCGCGGCCATCGTGGAGCTCTTTGAGGGGCTGTATCCCGCCGTCGCCGGACACCTGTCGAGCAACGGCGCGCCGGCCGCGCTGCCGGTGGAGGCCGCCGTGCGGGGGTTCTGCATAAGCGACGACGCGCTCGCGCGCATCGGCCTGACCGCCGATGACGTGCCAACCAACTGGTCGGACTTTCTGGACTTTCTGAACGAACTTCCGCAGTACATGGGCGAGGACGCGGCGGTCATGGCGTTTGAGCCGTACATGTCCCAGGAGGACGTGCGCAGCCAGCTGCTCGGCTGCATCCTGACGAGCTATCAGGCCTATTCGGACGCGACGGCGGACGTTCCGTCGATCGACACGCCGCTGATGCGCGAGCTGCTGGACAAGCTCGAGCGCGTGGACTTCGGCGCGCTGGGCGTGCCGGAGAAGGTCGTGGGCGACAGCTTCTCGTGGTCGAGCGAAGAGCTGCTCTTCACGACCGACGCGGACGTCACGCTGGGCGACAACTACTTCTACCGCGAGACGCCGGTCATCATGGCGATGGGGCCGGAGGAGCCGCCCGTGCTCGCGATGGAGGTCACCGCGGCGTTCGTCAACCCGTTCAGCGAAAACGCCGGTCTCGCGGTCGGCTTTCTCGAATCGCTGGCCGGGAGCGTCCCGGAGGACGTGTGGTACAACTTCTGTCCCGACAAGAACGACCCGCTGCCCGCGCCCGAGCGCGACGAGCTCATCGCCGGGGCGCAGCGGTATTACGATCAGACCGTCGCCGCTTACGAAGCCGCGGATGCCGCCGACAAACAGGCGCTTAAACAGGAAATGGACAGCGCGGAGGAAAACCTGAAGCAGATTACCGAGTATTCGTGGGCGATCCGGCCGGAGCAGATCGAGTGGTTCCGCGCAAACGACGACCACCTCATCGCCATGGGCGAGAGCTGGTTTGCCGACGAGGGCGAAGAGCTGACGATGCAGTACATCCAGGGCCGGCTCGACGCCGGACAGTATCTGCGCCAGATGGAGAACAAGGTGCGGATGCGGGCGATGGAGGGCATGTGAGCGCGGGCGGAAGCCCGGCTCCCCTCCAGCCGCCCGTGGACTTTCGCGCAGGCGTCCGCCTGCGCGTTTGAAAGCGCGGTTCCCGCCTGGAAGATGCGCCTCTGAAAGCGCCTTCTTCGCGCCGGCGCGGCGCTCTGCCCGGCTTCGCAGGATCGCGCCGGAACGAAAGGCCCGCAACGGCGCCGGTCTGGATTTGAAACGCACATCGCATTAAGGAGGTTCCGCGTGTTTCGCAAGAAAAAATCGGTCTGGCTGTTCCTGCTGCCGGGGTTTGCCGGGCTGATGCTGTTTTACATCGTGCCGTTCATCGGCGGCATCTGGTACAGCCTGACGGACGGCAGCTATCAGAACCGGTTCGTCGGGCTGGCCAACTACCTTTCCATCTGGCAAAACGAGATGTTTCTGCTGGGGCTGAAGAATACGCTGCTGCTTTCGCTGATCTGCGCGCCGCTGGTGTGGGTGCTGTCGTTCGTGATCGCGGCGCTGCTCAACCGGCTGCGGCCGGGCGGGGCGTTTTTCCGAAACAGCATCCTGCTTCCATACCTGATGCCGTCGTCGGCGATGCTGCTGATCTGGCTGTTGCTGTTTGACTATGGCGGCGTGGTCAACCGGCTGATCGCGGCTTTCGGCGGCGGGCGGGTGCTCTGGCTGGAGGGCGCGCAGCTGCGCGTGCCGATCGTGCTGCTGTTCGTGTGGAAGAATCTGGGCTTTGCGGTGGTGATCTTTCTGGCGGCGCTACAGACGATTCCCGACCCGCTGTACGAGTACGCGACGCTCGAGGGCGCCGGCTTTCTGCGGCAGACGTTCGGCATCACGCTTCCGCTGATCGTGCCATCGGCGTTTCTGATCATCATTCTGGAGTGGATCAACGCGTTCAAGATCTTCAAGGAGGTCTACTTCATCGGCGGCGCGTATCCGGACGAGGCGGTCTATACGCTTCAGAACTACATGAACAACATGTACGGCCGGCTGAACTATCAGAACGTCACCACGGCGGCCTACAGCTTTGCGCTGATCGTGTTCGCGCTGTTCGGCGCGCTGTTCCTGCTCGAGCGCGTGCTGCGGCGGAAGTTTTCTTGAAGAGGGGAGGAATGTGCGATGAAAAAGATGCGCAGGACAAGCCTGAAGAGCCGGCATCTGGCCACGCGCGCGGTGCTGATGCTGCTGGCGCTGGTGGTGCTGGTGCCGATCGTGGTCACGTTCCTGTATTCGTTCTTTTCTCCCACGGAGATCAAGGCGTACATGGGCACGCGCGGCAGTTATGACGACGCCGCGTGGATGGACGTCAAGCTGTCGCCCAATATGTTTTCGCTGAACCAGTACTACGAGATCCTGATCCGAGATACGTCGATCCTCCGGATGTTCGTCAATTCGGCGTTTTACACCGTCGCGATCCTGCTCGGCCAGGCGGCGGTCATTCCGATGATGGCCTATGCGCTCAGCCGCTTTGAGTTCCGCGGGCGCGATGCGATCTTCTTCGGCATCCTGATGCTGATGCTTCTGCCGTTTCAGGTCACGATGGTGCCCAACGTGCTGACGCTTCGGCAGCTCGGGCTGCTGGACACGGTCTGGGCGGTCATCCTGCCGATGTGGTTTACGCCGTTTTACATCTTCCTGCTGCGCCAGTTCATGGTGGGCCTGCCCAACGAGCTGCTCGAGGCGGCGCAGATGGACGGCGCGGGCACGGCGCGGTGCTTTGTGCACGTCGTGCTGCCGGTCTGCCGGCCGGTGATCGGCGCGGCGGTCGCGCTGTCGTTCGCCGACTGCTGGAATCTGGTCGAGCAGCCGATGACCTATTTAAGCCAGCGGCCGGACCTGCAGCCGCTGTCGGTGATGTTCAACCAGCTGGTGGACGAGAGCTCCGGCACGGAGTTCGCCGGCGCGGCGATCTACATGCTGCCGGCACTGTTCGTCTACCTGTACTTCCTCAAGGACATCCTGACGGGCATCCAACTGACGGAGCTGAAATAAGAGGTGCGAGACATGAACCTGAGAAAATTCGCGATCCGGGGGCTCATCGTGCTGGCGGTCGTCGTGGCGCTGTGCATGTTCTTTTCCGGTACCATCAAGACGATCACCACGGCGAAGATCCGCGTGGCGCAGGCCACGACCGGCCGCCTCGAGGAAGAGGTGGATCTGAACGGCGCGCTGGCGTTTCCGCAGGTCGACCGCGTCGGCCACGCGCTGGAGGACGGGCAGTCGCTGACCATCGCGCGCGTCAACGTCCGGCCGGGCTATGAGGTCAAGGAGGGCGATGTCGTCATCGAAGCGCGCGTGGCCGATTACGAAAATGCGCTCAAGGAGCAGCAGTCGGCCTATGACGAAGCGCTCGAGGGCCTGCTGGAGCTGGAGAGCAAGAACGCCGGCATCCGCCTGCGCCCCTCCGACGAGCAGTACGCAGATGCGTACTTCGCGCTGCGCGATGCGATGAAGGCGTCCGCCGCGCGCCGCATCGAAATGGAGGCGCTGCTGGCCGCCGAGGGACTGAAGCTTCCGGACTCCGGCGCGCCGGAGGGGGCGAGCGAGGCGCTTGTCAAGGCCATTGAAGCGTGGCGCGCGGCGGATTCGGCCGAGCAGGCGGCGCAGGCGGCGATGGACGGCGTGTCGCGCTATGCGCCCGACGAGACGACGTGGACGTACATCACCCAGAAGCATGATTTTGAAGAGAAGATGGCCGAAGCGGAGTCGAAGATGGCGGCGCTCAGCGAGCTCAACGCCGCGGTGCAGGCGATCCGCGCGCCGCACGACGGCTACATCGCCGAGGTCGCCGTCAAGGTTGGCGACACCTACGATGGCTCGGGCAACCTGTTCACCATGACGGCGCAGGACGCGCCGCCGGTGCTGCGCGCCGACGTCTCGCAGGTGAACCGCACGATTTCGGAGGGCATGGCGGTGTCGATCGAGATCGATCAGTATTCCTCCGTCGAGACGCAGGTCGTCGCCACGGGGCTGGATGACGAGGGCAAGAAGTACGCCGACGTCGAGATCACGCCGGACGTCCGCTCCGCGCGCGGCAGCATCTATGCCATGACCCTCGAGGAGACGCCGATGACGCTCGTGTTCCGCGCGCAGCAGACGAGCACGCTGATCGCGTCGAGCGCCGTGCACGGCACGGGCGACGACCGCTACGTATTCACCGTCGAAACCAGCTATTCCAACTTCGGCGGTTCGCGCATGACGGTGCGCAAGACGCCGGTCACGGTGCTGGGCGAGGCCGGCGGCGTGGCGTCCGTGCAGGAGGACCTCGGCTATTATGAAATCGCCTACATGGAGGATCGCCCGATCAACGACGGCGATGCCGTCATGCTGTATGCCGATTGACGGGAGGCGGCCATGAAGAAGGAAAAGAGGCGCTGGTGCGCATGGGCGCTGATGGCGCTCGGGCTTTTGCTGGCGCTGCCGTCGCTGGGATTTTTGATGACGGCGGACGACCTGCTGCAATACGCCATCGTCGCGCCGTCGGGGGAGGGCGCCGCGGATGAAATTGCGTCGCTGCTCGCTGCCCGGGAGACCATCGCCGAAACGCTGGGCGACAGCGTGACGGCCACGGCGGTCGGCGGGCTGACCGGGACGGCGTCGGTCAGCGCGGGGGAAAAGAGCGCGTCGGCCGTGGTCTACGCCGGTGCGGAGGGATGGTTTGAAATCTATCCGGTGGCGCTCGCCTCCGGCCGGCGGATCACCGAGACGGAGCTTCGGCGGGGTGACCGGGTGATCATGCTCGATTCGGATCTGGCGTTTACACTGTTCGGCGCGGAGATCCCGGAGGACGCCGAGGTGCGCGTGCTGGGCGAGAGCTACGCCGTGGTCGGCACGTTCCGCCACCGCCGCGATGTCGGCGAGGTCTCGGCGCACGCCGTCTGCCTGCCGCTGCGGGCCGCGGGCGGCGGGCTGGAGACGATGCTCTTTTCGGCCAAACCGGTCGCCAACGCCGGCGCGCGGACGCTGTTTGAATCCGCCGTGCGCGACGGCTGGCAGCCCGGCGGCAGCTTTTACAGCATCGAAAAGGAGGCCATGCGCCGCACGATGATTCCGCGCATGATGCTCTTGGTGTTCGGCATGAGCGCGCTGATGGCGCTGCTGCGCGGCATGAACGGCGTGGCGGCTCGGGGCGCCCAATCGTTCCGCGCAGGCATGCGGGTGCACTATTTCCCGAAGATGATCCCGCGGCTGATGGGCCTGATCGGGCTGTGCATCGCGGGGTATGGCGCGCTGGCCGCGCTGCTGTATGGCCTGATGACGTTTACGGTCGAGCCGCTGTATGTGTTTACCGAGTGGGTTCCGGAGAACATCGTGGCGTGGTCGTCGCTGCGCGACGTGTTCTGGAACCTGACCTCCAGCGCCGCCCAGCTGGTGAAGGTCGGCACGCCGCAGATGCGGCGGATCGAATTCGCCGGCGGCCTGCTGCGCTGGGGCTGCCTGCTTGCGGCATGGGCCGCGCTGCTGCTCAAGCGGCGGGCGCGCGCAAAGCGGTGAGCCGTCCGTGAGGAGGACTTTGCGCCAGAATGAAATCGCGAAAGCGGGGCGGGGGAACCGCCCCGCGCGAAGGAATTTACGCAGGAGAAAAATTGCGAAAGAGGGGTGGGGAAACCGCCCTGCGCGAGGGGATCAGAACAGACCGCCGGCATGGGATCGCACGCCCGTGCCGGCGGCTTTTTGTCCCACCGCCGGATGCAATCGCGCATTGCAATCCGACTGTCGGCGTGGTATAATCTACAATAGATTAAAATCCGCAAAAGGCGGAGCGAAGGAGGGTCGGCGCGTGTATACGAAGCTGAACGGAATGGAGATGGAATGTCGGGGGACGGAGCGCTGGCTCGATCTGCTCGCGCGGCTGCCCGACGGCGGCGCGGGCGCGCTCGGGATCTGCATCGAGGGGCGCACGCGGTCGCTTTTGGAGACGGTGGAGGAGTACGCCTACGCGCGCGTGCTGACCTACGCCGACGAGGAGGGCCGGCGCATCTACGAGCGCTCGCTGCAGATGCTGTTTCTGGCGGCGGCGCGCCATGTGGCGCCGGACGCCCATGTGCGCATTGAGCACTCGTTCGGCCAGGGACTGTACCTGACGGTCGGCGACTGCCCGCCGGACGACGCGCGGGTTGCCGCGATCGAGGCGCGGATGCGCTGGCTGGTCGAGCAGGATCTGCCGCTCGTGCGCAAGAACGTCTCGACCGCCGACGCGAGAGAGTACTTTGCCCGCACCGGCCAGCAGGACCGGCTGCGCATCCTGCGGTACCGGGCGTTTGACCACTTTACGCTGTACGGCTTGGACGGCTGCGAGGACTACTTTTACGGCGAGATGGTGCCCTCGGCCGGCTACCTGCGCGTGTTCGGGCTGACGAAGTACGCCTCCGGGCTGGTGCTCAGGCTGCCGGACGCCGCCGAACCCGCGCGGGTCGCGCCGTTTGCCGACCTGCCCAAGCTGATGCGCACCTATGCCGAGAGCGCGCAGTGGCAGGAGATCCTCGGCTGCGCGAACGCAGCGGATCTGAACGACATGGTCGAAAACCGCCGGCTGCGCGAGTTCATCCGCGTCAGCGAGGCGCTGCACGAGCGCAAGATCGACCACATCGCCGACCAGTTCATCGAAAGCGGCGCGCGGGTGATGCTGATCGCCGGGCCTTCGTCGTCCGGCAAGACGACGTTCGCCCACCGGATGACCATCGCGCTGCGTGTGCACGGGCTCAAGCCGGTGAAGCTGTCGCTGGACGACTACTATCGCGACCGCGATTCCCTTCCGCGCGAGCCGGACGGCACGCTCGACCTCGAGCGGCTGGACACGCTGGACACCGACCTGCTGTGCGACCACCTGCCGCGGCTGCTCGCGGGCGAGACGGTCGATTCCCCGGAGTTCGACTTCAAGACCGGGCGGCGCGCGCCCAGGACGCACCCGATGCGCGTCGAGCCGGGCCAGCCGGTCATCATCGAGGGCATCCACGGCTTGAACGACGCGCTGACGCGCTCGGTGCCGCGGAAGATGAAGTTCAAGATCTACATCAGCGCGCTGACCATGCTCAATCTGGACGACCACAACCGCATCCGCACGACCGACGCGCGGCTGCTTCGCCGCATCGTGCGCGACCATCTGTTCCGCGGCACGCTGCCGGAGGAGACCATGGCGATGTGGCCGTCGGTGCGCCGCGGCGAGGAGAAGTACATCTTCCCCTATCAGGAGGAGGCCGACGCGATGTTCAACTCCTCGCTGGCTTACGAGCTGCCGGTCATGAAGAAGTACGCCTATCCGCTTCTGCTGGCCGTGCAGCCGCACAGCCCGCACTACACGCTCGCCCGCCGGCTGGTGAAGTTCTTAAACTACATCCGCGTCAGCGACGTCGAGGACGAGATCCCGGTCAACTCCATCCTGCGCGAATTCATCGGCGGATGCTGCTTTTATCGCGAGACCGACTGACCGGAATGCATATTTCCAACCTCCCATGCCGAAAATACAGCGTGCAAGGAGGTTGTGAAGCGATGAAACATTTCAAGAAGATCGCCTGTTTCCTGATGGCTGCGGCGATGTGCCTTTCGCTGACGGCGTGCATGAACGCCGACGCGCCGCAGTCCACGACCCGCACGGAGGCCGTGCCCGAGGCGAGCGTTGCCCCGTCGGCGACCAACGGCGCCGCGGTGACGCAGCAGCCCGTCGCGTTTGACTGGCTGACCGGCTCCGGCACGGTCGAGGCCAACGTCAACCGCATCTCCGAGATCGCGGACAGCCGCGTGGTGGTGACCGGCACGACGGCGCTGGTCGGCGTGAAGTTTACCTCGGCGTATCAGGGCGAGATGACCGAGCGCATCCGCGAGATGGTCGCGGCGGAGGTCATGGAGGCCGATCCGTCGATCCAGACGGTGGCCGTGACCGCGGAGGGCGAGGACGTCGACCGCGTGTTTGAGATCTCCGACCGCCTGCGCGCGGGCGAGGACGCGAACGCACTGAGCGCCGACATCAACGAAATCGTCCGAAACGCCACGACGCTGCGATAGGCGCCTGCAACGAACGACCCGCCCGGCTCGCCCGCCGGGCGATACATAATTGAGGGAAGCGCATGTTTGCACATCTGCACCTGCACACGGAGTACAGCCTGCTCGACGGCGCCTGCCGGATCAAGCCTCTGATCGAGCGCGTCAAGGCGCTGGGCATGGACGCCTGCGCGATCACCGACCACGGCGTGATGTACGGCGTCGTGGACTTTTACCGCGCGGCGAAGGAGGCCGGCATCCATCCGGTCATCGGCTGCGAGGTCTACGTCTGTCCGAACATGGACGACAAGACCAGCCTGACCCGCGATTACAGCCATCTGATCCTGCTGTGCGAAAACCAGACCGGATACCGAAACCTCTCGCACCTAGTGAGCGAGGGCTTTTTGCGCGGCTATTATTACCGGCCGCGCGTGGACTATGCGCTGCTTGAGAAATACCACGAGGGGCTGATCGCGCTGTCGGCCTGCCTGTCGGGCGATCTGCCGAAGCTGCTGCTCGACGGCCGCGAGGGCGACGCCCGCCAGATGGCCAAACGGTATCTGGACATCTTCGGCCGGGACAACTTCTTCATCGAACTTCAGGACCATGGCATTCCCGAGCAGAAGCGCGTGCTGCCGCGGCTGGTGAAGCTGGCGCGCGAGCTGGACATCCCGACGGTCGTCACCAACGACTGCCACTACCTCGAGCGCGGGGACGCCGAGGCACAGGAGATCCTGATGTGCATCCAGACGGGCAAGACGCTCTCGGACGAAAACCGGATGCGCATGACCACCGATCAGCTCTACGTCAAGTCCGAGGAGGAGATGCGCGCGGCGTTTCCGAACTTCGCCGAGAGCATCGCGCGCACGGAGGAGATCGCCAAGCGCTGCCACGTGGACTTCGACTTCTCCACGACCTACTTGCCGCAATACCCGCTTCCCGAGGGCGAGACGAACGTCGGCTACCTGCGCAGGCTGACCGAGGAGGGGCTGCTTCGCCGGTACGGCCCCGACCGCGCCGACGCGCGCGAGCGCATGGAGTACGAATTGAACGTCATCATCTCGATGGGCTATACCGACTACTTCCTGATCGTCTGGGACTTCATCCACTACGCCAAGACCCACGGCATCGGCGTCGGCCCCGGGCGCGGCAGCGGCGCGGCATCGATCGTCGCGTATTCGCTGGCGATCACCGAGATCGACCCGCTGAAGTACAACCTCGTGTTCGAGCGATTCCTGAACCCCGAGCGCATCTCGATGCCCGACATCGACTGCGACTTCGACTACGAGCGCCGCGGGCAGGTGATCGACTACGTCCGCGAGCGCTACGGCGCCGACCACGTCGCGCAGATCATCACCTTCGGCACGATGGCGGCGCGCGCCGTCATCCGCGACGTCGGCCGCGTGATGGACATGAGCTACCAGCAGGTCGACCAGATCGCCAAGATGGTGCCGTTTGAGCTCAACATCACGCTCGAGCGCGCGCTGAAGGTCAGCGGCGAGCTGCGCCGCGCCTACGAGGACGATCCCGCCGTACACCGGCTGATCGACATGGCGCGCAAGCTCGAGGGCATGCCGCGCAACGCCTCCACCCACGCCGCCGGCGTGCTGATCACCGCCGAGCCGGTGGTCGAATACTGCCCGCTACAGACGAACGACGACGTCATCACCACGCAGTTTCCGATGACCACCGTCGAGCAGCTCGGCCTGCTCAAGATGGACTTCCTCGGCCTGCGCACGCTCAACGTCATCATGGACACGATCGAGATGGTGCGCGCCGGGGGCGGCACGGTCTGCGACGCGGCGGACATCCCCGACGACGATCCCGGCGTCTACCAGATGATCTCCGACGGCGACACCGACGGCGTGTTCCAGCTCGAATCCTCCGGCATGCGCAACTTCCTGATGCAGATGCGCCCGGGCAACTTCGAGGACATCATCGCCGCGATCTCGCTGTACCGGCCGGGGCCGATGGAATCGATCCCGCGCTACATCGCCGGCAAGCACGATCCGTCGAGCGTGAAGTATCTGACGGAAAAGCTGCGGCCCATCCTCGACGTCACCTACGGCTGCATGGTCTATCAGGAGCAGATCATGCAGATCGTGCGCGACCTGGCCGGCTATTCGATGGGGCGGAGCGACCTCGTCCGCCGCGCGATGGCCAAGAAGAAGCACGACGTCATGAACCGCGAAAAGGAGATCTTCATCCACGGGCAGGTCGAAAACGGCGAGGTCGTCGTGCCCGGCTGCGTGCGCAACGGCGTGCCCGAGGACGTCGCCGAGCGGATCTTCGACGAGATGACCGCCTTCGCCAGCTATGCGTTCAACAAGCCGCACGCCGCGGCCTACGCCGTGGTCGCCGTGCAGACGGCGTACCTCAAGCTGCACCACCCGGCGGAGTTCATGGCCGCGCTGATGAACTCCATGATGAGCAACACCGAGAAGATCGCCTACTACATCCAGAACTGCCGCAAGCGCGGCATTCCCGTGCTGCCGCCGGACGTGAACCGCTCCGAGGAGAAGTTCACCGTCGACGTCTCCGAGGGGAAGAAGGTCATCCGCTTCGGCCTGGCGGCGATCAAGAGCCTCGGCCACGCGCCGGTGGCCGCGCTGGTCGGCGAGCGCCGGGCGAACGGCGAATTCCGCGACCTGTACGATTTCATCAACCGCATGGCCGGGTCGCTTTTGAACAAGAAGGGCGTCGAGAGCCTGATCCGCTCCGGCGCGATGGACGGCCTGCCGGGCGGGCGCGCGCAGAAGCTCAACGTGTTCGAGCGCGCGATGGACGGCGCCGCAAAGCGCCACAAGGACATGGTCGAGGGCCAGATTTCGCTGTTCGGCATGGCGGAAAACGCGGTCGATGCGCCCCCGCCGCCGATGCCGGAGATGGAGGAATTCAGCTTTGCCGACCGGCTCCTGATGGAGAAGGAGACGACCGGCGTGTACATCAGCGGCCACCCGCTGGACGAGTACGCTGAGCCGCTGAGCGCACTCAAGTTCAATTCGCAGGTGCTCGCGGAGCTCAACGAGGGCGATCCCGCCGAGATGATGCGCTACGACCAGCGGCCGGTGACGATGGGCGGCCTGATCGCCAGCAAGCGGATGAAGGCCACGAAGAGCGGCGGCATGATGGCGTTTCTCCAGCTGGAGGATCTCTATGGAACCACCGAGGTGCTCGTGTTCCCGAAGGTCTACGACCGCTATGGGCAGGATCTGATCGAGGAGTCGGCGGTGCTGATCGCGGGCAAGCTCTCCATGCGCGAGGACGAGCCGCCGAAGCTGCTGATGGACCGCGTCGCGCCGCTCGCGGGCGGAATCGGGGCGATCGAGGCGCTGGCCGCTTCCGAATCCGGAGGGTTTCGCCGCGAGCGGGGAGAGGGACGCCGCCGGGAACCGCGCGCGGGCCACAAGCTCTACCTGCGCATGCATGCCGGTCAGCGCGACGAAGTGCTCGGCATCCTCGCCGAGACGCCGGGGCGGATCTGCGTGGTGCTCTACATATTGGAGGAGAAAAAGGCGTACCAGGCGCCGGAGCAATACTGGGTCGACGAGGGATACGATTTCGGCGCGCTCGCCAACTTGCTGGGGGCGGACAGCGTCGTATTGAAATGAGGGGAATGCAATGGGAAAGAGGAAGGCTTTTTGCGCGGAAAACCTGCGCGCGCTCGCGATTCTGCTGCTTGCCTCGGCCGCGGTTTTGATGGTCTGCAGCATGAATTCGTGGCTGTATCCGGTCAATCCGTGGACGGATGTGAACATCATCTCGACCGTCGGGCGCGGGATGTTCGATGGGTTCGTGCCCTATCGGGATCTGGTGGAGCAGAAGGGACCGATGCTGTTTGCGATCTTCGGGCTGGCCGAATTGCTGTTTCCGGGAACGTATCACGGCATCTACGTCATGGAGGTGCTGTTTGTCGCGGGTGCGCTGTTCTTCGGCTGGAAGACGATCCGGCTCTACCTGCCGGGGCTGAGCCCGCTGTGGATGGTGCCGCTGCTGGCGGTGCTGGTGGGCACCCCGGCGTTCAGCATGGGCGCGAGCGCGGAGGAGTTTCTGCTGTTCCCGGTGGCGTGGTCGATGTATGACCTGCTCGCCGCATGGCGCACGGGGAAGCCGCTGACTTCGGGTGCGCTTTTGCGAAACGGCGTGCTGGCCGGGTGCGTGCTGTGGACGAAGTTCAACTTGCTGAGCTTCCACTTCGTCTGGATGGCGGCTGTGGCGATCGACGCGCTGGTGAAGGAGAGAAAGCTCTGGCCGCCGGTGAAGATGTGCCTGATCTTTTTGGGCGGCATGGCGCTTGCGACGGTTCCGTGGCTCGTTTACTTCGGCGCGAACGGCGCGATTGGCGACTTTATTCAGAGCTACCTGATCGACAACATCTTCCTCTATGGCATGGGCGGCGGAAGGCGGTCGATCCTTCGCAACATCGCGCGCTGGGTGATCTGGCTGGCGCGGGAAAACCCGCTGTACATGGCGCTGCTCGCGGTCGCGGGCATCTCGGTGCTGGCGGTGCCGCGCGCAAAGATGGCCGTGCGCGAGAAGGCCATGCTGGTCGCGGCGGCGGCGCTGATGGCGGCGTCGATGTTCAGCCGCTGGCACTACCTGCCCTACTATGTGGTGTATCTGGCGTCGTTTCTGCCGTTTGCGCTGCTGCCGCTCGCCGGGCTGCGCCGGTTTGGCCGCGTGCATTGGCCGCGCTGGGCCGCGCCCGCCGCGACGGCGGCGGTGATCATCGCCTCCGTGGGCTTCGGCTATCTGACCTGCGGGGAATCTTCGTGGATCGGCACGCCGTACTCCGAGACGCCGCAGGCGCGGATCGCGCAGGCCATCGAGGACTCCGGCGTGGAAAACCCGACGATGCTGCACGAACATTTGATGGACATCGGCTTCTACTTTTCCTCCGGCGCAAGGCCGGCCGACCGCTGGTTCACGGCGCTGAACATCCGCCAGAGCGACTATGTAAACAAGGTGCAGGAGATGATCGATGAAGGCATTCCGGACTTCATCATCACCTCGCCTGGCGATCCCGAGCACCCGCAGGAGTTTGAGGGCTACGACATCGTGCTCAACTTCCCGTCGCACTACGGCCTGCGCGCGGGCGAGACGGTCTACTTCACTCTGTACCAGCGCGAAGGCGCGCAGAAGGAGGCAGTTTGATGCGAACGCGGAGGGACGGCTGGGCGGCGGTGCTGTTTCTCGCCGCTGCGGTGGCAATTTTGATGATCTGCAGCATGAATTCGTGGCTGTACCCGCTCAATCCGTGGTCGGATGTGAACATACTGGGCACGATGGGCCGCGAAATGCTGAACGGGCAGGTGCCCTATCGCGACCTGTTCGACCACAAGGGCCCGCTGATCTACTTTCTGTTCGGGCTTTGCATGAACCTCATGCCGGGGACTTACCACGGGCTGTTCTTGCTGGAAGTGCTCTGCTGCGCGGGCGCGATGTTCTTCGGCTGGAAGACGGCCCGGCTGTACCTGCCGGATTTGAGCCCGCTGTGGGTGGTGCCGCTGTTCGCGCTGCTCGCGGGCAGCGACTGGTTCGGCGCGGGCGCGAGCGTGGAGGAGCTTCTGCTGTTCCCGATGGCGTGGTCGCTGTACGACCTGCTCGCCGCGTGGCGCGGCGGGAAGCCGCTGACCTCGGGCGCGCTTCTGCGAAACGGCGTGCTGGCCGGGTGCGTATTGTGGACGAAATTCAACCTGCTGAGCTTCCACTTCGTCTGGATGGCGGCTGCGGCGATCGACGCGCTGGTCAGGGAGAGAAAGCTCTGGCCGACGGTTAAGATGTGCCTGATCTTCTTGGGCGGCATGGCGCTTGCGACGGTTCCGTGGCTGGTCTACTTCGGCATAAACGGCGCGATCGGCGATTTGATCGACGGCTACTTCGCGTCGAACCTCTTTGAATACGGCGCGGAGGGCGGCCGGTCGTGGCTGGGGAACCTCGCTTACTGGACGCTCGATGCCGCGCGGCGGGCGCCGGTCTGCTTTATCCTGCTGGCGCTTTCGATGGTCTCGGTGCTCGCCGTGCCGCGAAGCCTGATGGCCGTGCGCGAAAAGGCGATGCTGCTGTGCACCGCGGCGCTGTTGGCGGCGTCGATGTTCAGCCGGTCGATGGCGATGTCGTACTATGCGACGGAGCTGGGGCTGTTCTTCCCGTTCGCGCTGCTGCCGCTTAAATGGCTGCGCCGGAGGGGCGCGCGGAGCTGGCCGCGATGGACGGCCGCCGCGGCCGCGGTGCTCGTGCTCGCCGGTTCCACCGGCGCAGCTTATGCGCTGTGCGGCTTTGCCGGCGGTATCGGCACGCCCTACGGCCAGACCGCGCAGGCGCAGATTGCCGAAATCATCCGCGATTCGGGAATCGAGGATCCGACGCTCGTCCAGTACCGATCGATGGATACCGGCGTCTACTATGCATCGGGCGCGCGGCCGGCGCACCGCCGCTACACGGGCACGAACATCCAGCGCGACGCCTACCTGGCCGAGATCCAGCAACTGATCGACGGCGGCGTGCCGGACTTCGTGGTGACCCTGCTGTTTGATCCGGAGGACATTCCGGAGCTTGAGCGCTACGCGCGCGTGGCCGTGATCCCGACGGACTACGGCTCGGGCTCGGGCGACGTGACGTATTATTGCCTGTACCAGCGCATCGAGGAGGTTTGAAGAATGAACAACCCGCCCGTATTGTACATCGTCATTCCCTGTTACAACGAGGAGGAGGCGCTGCCGATCACGTCCAAGCGCGTGGCGGCGCTGACGGACGACATGATCGCCAAGCGGATCATCGCACCCGAGAGCCGGATCCTGATGGTCGACGACGGAAGCAAGGACCGGACGTGGGAGGTCATCGCCGGGCTGTGCCGGTCGGACGCGCGGTTTGAGGGCGTGAAGCTGGCGCACAACGCCGGCCACATGAACGCGCTCTGGGCCGGCATGACGATGGCCGAGCCGAAGTGCGACTGCATGATCTCGATCGACGCCGACCTTCAGGACGACATCAACGCCATGTACGGCTTTCTCGAGGCGTACCAAAATGGCGCGGACGTCGTCACCGGCGTGCGCTCCAGCCGCGCGACGGACACGTTCTTCAAGCGCACCACCGCGCAGACATTTTACCGGCTGATGAACCGGCTGGGCGTGGAGATGGTCTACAACGCCGCCGACTACCGGCTGCTGTCGTCGCGCGCGCTGAAGGCGCTGTTGTCGTTCGGCGAGGTGAACATGTTCCTGCGCGGCATGGTGCCGATGCTCGGGTTCAAGACGGCGACGGTCGAGTACGCGCGCGGCGAGCGCGTGGCGGGCGAATCGAAGTATCCGCTGAAGAAGATGGTCGGCTTCGCGATCGAGGGCATCACGTCGCTGAGCAACAAGCCGATCCGATATGTCACGCTGGCCGGCGTGCTGTGCGCGCTGCTGGGCGTGGCGATGGGCGTGTATGTGCTGATCTCGCTGTTCAAGGGGACGTTCGTCGCCGGCTGGGCGTCGACGATGATGTCCATCTGGCTGCTGGGCGGCATGCAGCTCGTTGCCCTCGGGCTGATCGGCGAATACATCGGCAAGATCTACATGGAGACCAAGCGCCGGCCGAAGTTCATTTTGGAGGAATATCTGCACGACGATGAGCGCTGACGCTTGCAGACGGGGGAGTAAACTCCCCTGCCGGGTGCCGCGGCTCAAATTTTCAATTTGAGCCGCGGCAGTTTCGCCCTTGGTCGGAGGCGCAGAATCCACAGGATTTTGCGCCTCCGACCACTCCCACCACAATTTGCTTGAGTTTTCCATTAACAACCCTGATCATCTCGAAAAAGCCTGTAAATACGGGCAAATCACGGGATAGGGCCACCGAATTTACTACCAAATTACTACTTTTGGAATGAGCCTCGACACGCTTACTACTTCCCGTGAACTGCCCCGCCACCCAGACGGCCCATCAGATTAAAATTGAATACGACACCGCAGAAGCGGCGTTCTCTGATCCCCTTATGGGAGAAAAGGACGCCGCTTTTTTTACGCCCAAATTCAGAAAGGAGGCGACGCC
>NHCFR01400__coassemble_666_pt1 | contig 26043 bp, 23 predicted proteins | sample NHCFR01400__metabat2_low_PE_007 | metagenome-assembled genome bin NHCFR01400 | reverse complement strand
ATACGCCGCCCGGCGCAATCCAGCGCGGCACATTCCAATCTTCCCACCCAGACGGGCGCTCTCCCGATACGCCGCCCGGCGAACGCCGTCGTCAATGGCAGATATTGCCTTGCCTCAAAGCGCCGCTTTGCTCGAAAGCCATTGCGGCACAACGGGTTGCGCATTCAAAATCAACAATAGTATACCACTTTCCCACCATTTGCGCAAGACATTCCGCCTCGGCGCAGGAGACCGGCGGCATCCGGCGGGCCTGCGCAGACGCAGAAGCGGCTGTGATTTTTTATGGCCGCGCCCGCCAAAAACCGGAAATGGGTTGACCGAACGCGAAATGTCTCGTATAATGATAGAGTGTGTGAATTTGCCCTCGCGGAAGGAGGATTGCGATGCGGACTGCCTTTGGAAAGCTGGCACTGCTGGCCTTTGCCGTGCTGGCAGGCATATTGCTGCTTGCGCCGATGCGCGCCGGCGTGGAGGACGCGCTGACGGTCAGCGTCGACGCCGCTTCCCTGAATCCCGGCGAGACGCTCGCGCTGAGCTACGAACTGGTCGCGGAGACGGCGCAGACCGTGACGTACACCTCGGACGATCCCTCGGTCGCGCAGGTCGACCAGCAGGGCCTCGTCACCGCGATGGATCCCGGCACGACGACCATCCGCCTCCGGGCGCAGGGCGGGGCGACGGCGCGCGTGCGCGTGGAGGTCTCCGGAACGCCGGTGACATCCTTTGAATTGAATACAAAGCTGCTGGAGCTGGAAAAGGGCGAGGTCAGCGGCCTGTCGTGCGTCTTTAACGACGGAGCGACCGACCAGCGCGTGGAATGGCTGTCGGCCGATCCCAGCGTCGTGACGGTGGACGGCGACGGCCGCGTGACGGCGGTCGGCTCGGGCGAGACCTATGTCATCGCCACCACGCCCAACGGCCTCTCCGCCGCGGCGACGGTGCGCGTCCATGTGCGCAGCACGGCGGCGCAGATCGTTCCCGGCGACGTCACCCTCGGCACGGGCGCGACGCTGTCGCTGCGCGTCAGCTATCTGCCGGAGGACGCCACGGACTCGGTCGTCGAATGGACGAGCAGCCAGCCGCGGGTGCTCTCCGTGGACGAGGAGGGCGGAATCCGCGCCATCTCGGCCGGAACGGCGGTCGTCACCGCGACGACGGCGGACGGCCTGACGGCGATGACGACGATCACCGTCGAGCCCGCGGCGAGCGACTTCCAGATCAACCCCACCCAGCTGACGATCGAGCGCGGCCAGACGCACGCGCTGGAGGCGTGGTTCATCGGCGCGGACGGCCAGCCGGACGAGAGCCTCGACCACCACGTCGAGTGGGCGAGCTCCAACCCGGCGGTCGCGACGGTCGCGGACGGCGTCGTGACGGCCGTCTCCTCCGGCACCGCCGTCATCACCGCCTCGGCCGACGGCTTCCAGAGCGCCTGCTCCGTGCGGGTCGAGACCAACGTGCAGTCGGTCGCGCTGAACATGACGGAGCTGTACCTGCTGCGGGAGCAGACGGACGCGCCCTTCCAGCTCTCGGCGACGGTCACGCCCGCGGACGCGGACGACACGCGCCTGACCTATTCGACGGACAACCCGCTGGTCGCCACGGTGACTTCAGACGGGCTGGTCACGCTGACGGGCGGCTACGGCTCCGCGACGATCACCGCCACGGCCGCCAGCGGCGCGGAGGCGTCGTTCTCCGTGCACGTGGTGACGGAACTGCCGCAGTCGCAGGGCGCCGACTCCGCCTCCGTCGAAACCGACGTCGACGCCGCGCAGTGAGTTTCTGATGTCGGGGATTTGGAAAAATTTGGGGCTGTGAAAGAACCCTCGCCGTTCTTTCACAGCCCCACTGTTTTTCCCTAATTCGCGCCCCTCAGCGCGCCGATCAGGCTGAACAGCACAAACGCGGCCAGGTTGACCGCCACGATGCCCGCGCCCGCCGGCAGCGACGTCAGGCACGACAGCATGATGCCCGCCGTCAGGCAGACGACCGACACGATCGCCGACGAGATCACGACCGCGCGAAACCGCGAGAACACGCGCATCGACGTCAGCGCCGGAAAGATGATCAGGCTGGAGATCAGCATCGTGCCCATGATCCGCATGCCGACGACGATCGTCACCGCGGTCAGCACGGCGATCATCAGGTTGTAGACGCCCGCATTCAGCCCCGTGGCGCGCGCAAACGATTCGTCAAACGTCACCGAAAAGATCCTCGGATACAGCGCGATGAACGCCGCCAGCACCACGACCGACAGCGCGACCGACAGCGCAACGTCGGCGTCCGACATCGCGAGGATGCTGCCGAACATGTAGTTGTAGACGTCGATGTTCATGCCGTTGACCGTCGAGGTGACGATCACGCCCAGCGCCAGCGCGCTCGTGGAGATCAGCGCGATCGCCGCGTCGCCGCGCAGCTTGCTGTTCTGGCTCAGCCGCAGCAGCAGCACCGCGCACAGCACGACCACCGCCAGCGTCAGCGCCAGCGGCGATTCCGAAATGCCCGTGCACAGCCCGGCCAGTCCCTGCCGGAAGCCCTCGGGCAGAAAGCCGGGCAGCGCCTCAGCCGTGACCGTTCCCAGCGAGACCGCGACCGTCAGCGCGCCAAAGCCGACGTGCGAAAGCCCGTCGCCGATCATCGAGTACCGCTTGAGCACCAGCACCACGCCCAACAGCGCCGCACACAGCGCGACCAGCGCGCCGACGATCAGCGCCCGCTGGATGAACCGGTACTGCAGATAGGCGCCCATCTCCGCAACCGCCGCGCCGATGGCCGGAAGGTTGCCCAGCGCCAGCGCGATCAGAAGGATCAAAATCGCGCCGCAGACGGCCGCCGTCCGCGCGCGTCCGCCCTTCTTCCCCAGCCACTGTTCCAATGCCCGCGCCATCACGCCCTCGCCCGCCTTTCAAACTGCCGCTCGTAGTCCTCCACGCTGCCCACGAAATCCACGCCGCGGTTCATCACCAGCACGCGCCCGGCATCGCGCATCGCGCCGTGCAGGTCGTGCGAGACCATCGCAATCGCCACGCCGTGGTCGCGGTTGAGCGCGCGGATGACCGAATACAGCTCCTCCGCCGCATCCGGATCCAGCCCGGTCACCGGCTCGTCGAGCAGCAGAATCGAATCCGTCGCGCACAGCGCCCGCGCCAGCAGGGCGCGCTGCTGCTGCCCGCCCGAGAGCGTGCGGTACGGCTTCTCCCGCATGTTGTAGACGTCCATCAGACGCATCTTCTCCTCCGCCCGCGCGCGCTCCCCCGCGCCGAACGCTAGCCGCCGGCCGAGCCGGTTGACGCAGCCGGACAGCACGGCCTCGCCGACCGACGCCGGAAAGTCCCGCTGCACGACCGTCTGCTGCGGCAGGTAGCCGATCTGGTTCTTCTTGAGGCCGTCGCCGTAGACGACCCGGCCGCTCTTCGGGCGCACCAGCCCGAGCATCGCGCGCACCAGCGTGCTCTTTCCGGAGCCGTTTTCGCCGACGATGACCAGGTATTCGCCGCGCTCGACCGCGAGGTTCACGTGCTCGACCGCCGCCACGCCTTCAAACGCAATCGTGACGTCCTTCAGTTCGATCAGCGCCATCGCCGTCCGCCTCCCCTCCCGCGTCCTTTTGCGCGCACTTCTCGCACACGCCGACCAGCATCGTCTCGCGCGCGTCGAGCTGGAAGCCGTGGTGCTCCGCGATGTGGCGCGAGAGCGACTCCATCAGCCCGCAGTCGACGTGCATCAGCGTGCCGCAGCGCTTGCACAGCATGTGGAAGTGCCGCGAGCAATCGTCCGAATCGGACACGGACTGATACTGCGTGATCCCCTGCGCGCCCGCATACTTGCGTACGCTGCCCTGCTCGGCCAGCGCCTCGAGATAGCGGTAGGCCGTCGACCGGCCGACGCTCGCCCCGCGCTCGCGCAGCCGCAGCACGACCTCGTCAACCGAGAAGTTCTCCAGCTCGTGCTCCTTCAGAAATTTCAGCAGCTCCCGCTTCTGCCGGGTGCTGTACTCCCCTCTCATGCGCTCAGCCCCTTTCGCAGCGCCTCCAGATTCCGCTCCATCAGCGTGACGTACGTCTCGCCCGCGTCGAACTCCTGCTGCGTGACCGTCTGCATCGAGTGCAGCGTCAGGATCTCGACGCCCGTCTCCTCGGCGATCGTCCGCGCAATCGCGCCGGTGCTCATCTCGATGGTGTAGACTGCGGGGATCCCGTCCGATTCGATGATCTGAATCAGCTCCACCAGCGTCTGGGCGCTCGGCTCGGTCTCGGCCGTACAGGACGCGAACGCCGCGTGCACCTCGAGGCCGTAGTCGTGCGCGAGATAGAGGAACGGAAAGCGGTCGGCGAACACCAGCTCGCGCCGGACGCCGCCCTCGACGATCGCGGTCAGCTCCGCGTCGATGCGCTCGATCTCGGCGGCATAGGCGTCGGCATTGGCGCGAAAGGCCGCCTCGGACTCCGGCAGCGCCGCGCACAGCGCCTCCTCCACCGCCCGCACCATCTGCACCGCGTTCTTGGGCGACGTCCAGATGTGCTCGTCAAACTCAACGCCCTCGTGCGCGTGGCCGTGCGAATCCTCCTCGGCGAGCGGCGCAACCGAATCGATCAGCCGCACTGCCGCCGGCGCGTCCGGGCCGAGCGATTCGAGGATGCCGTCGACCCACGCGTCGCTCTCGCCGCCGATGTACACGAACAGGTCGGCCCCGTCAATCGCGAGGATGTCCGACGGCGCCGGCTCGTAGGAATGCACCTCCGTGCCCGGCGGGATCAGCAGCTGCACTTCGGCTTCATCGCCGGCCACCTGGCGCGCAAAATCGTAGCAGGGAAAGCTCGTCGCCACGACGCTCCCCTCCGCCAGCGCGCAGCCGCCCAGCAGCGCAAGGCAGATTCCCAACAGAACGCACAGTTTCTTCATTTTGGCCTCCATTTTGAAATTCATTTTCAAATTCGATTTCATATTATACTGCTGTTCTGCCCCGCTGTCAACGGCGTTATGCAAATTTTCGCACAAAAAACGCCGCATGCGCCGCCGGGAACGATGAAAGCGCGAAAGGGCTTTGGCCCTCCCGCGCTCTGATGTTCGCCTGGCAACCTGACCGCCACGCTTCGGCGCCCGATGTGCCAGATTATTCTCTCTCTGCCCCGACCTCTGCATCCGTCCGTTTCGGCCGCAAGCGCCTGTTCAGCCACGCATCTGCGGCGGCGTCGATCGCGTCCGCCACGAGGTTCACAATCAGATCCAACATAAAAACTGCTTCTTCCCCACCGCGCGACTCACGGCCTGCCGTCCGGCTCGATTTCCGTCTCTTCTTCCTCTTCCCGATCGTGCACCATCTGCAGCGCCTTGAAGATGCGCTGCATCCGATAGTCCGTGTCCGTAATCACGTCGGCGCACTCGCGCAGCTCATGCACGATGCTGTCGGGCACTTCCTCGCTGGCCTTGTAGCGGATGCCGTGCTCGAGCGTCGCCCAGAAGTCCATCGCAACGGTGCGGATCTGAATTTCGACTGGCGTAAACAGCCGCCCTTCGATCATGTAGACGGGCACGTCCACGACGATGTGCAGGCTGCGGTAGCCGTTTTCCTTCGGGTTTTTGATGTAATCCTTTTCCTGAATGAGCAGCACGTCGTCCTGCGAAAGCAGCAGGTTGGCGATGCGATAGATGTCGTCGACATAGCGGCAGACGACGCGCACGCCGGCGATGTCGTGCAGGTTTTTCTTCGCATTGATGATCGACACCGGAATGCCCAGCGAGCGCAGCTTCTTGACGATGCTCGGCAGCGACTTGACGCGGCTTTCGATGTGGTGAATCGGATTGTGCCGGTGACGGTAGGAGAACTCGCTGTCCAGCGTCTTCAGCCGCGCGTCGATCTCGCGGATCACCGCCTGATAGACGCCCCGGATCTGCATATAGTCGAAGCGAAGCTCTTCGAACGCGGATTCGTCCATCCACCGGCCGGAACGGCTCTGTTCCGACATGTTCGTGACCCCCTCGTTCAATCCATATTGCCCGAATCGCGCAGCACGTCCCACGGCGTGAGCATCGCCAGAAGCGGCTCGTCGCGCGTGCCGTTCGGCGTGATGAACACGGCGCTCAACCGGCTGTTGCGCTCCATCCGGTCCTCAAACGCCGCGCGCACCTGCAAAATCGTCGCATCCCGCGGCATAAACAGGTATTTCTCCGCGCCGTGGCGGTCGAAATCCAGCGCATCCTTGAGCTGGCCGATGCGCGCGGCGTTGTCGAGCGAGCCGAGCCCGCGCTTTTCGAGATAGGCGAACACGCTGCCGACGCTGAACACGCCGCTCATCCGCCCCTTCTCCATCACCGGCACGTGGGAATAGCCCAGCCGCACCATGCGATGCATGATCTCGATGGCCAGGTCGTTCGGCGAAGCGCAGAGGATCTTGTCGTGCGGCGTGCCCCAGTCGACGGCGCTGCGCGGCGCGGCGACGTGCTCGAGGATCTCCGCCAGCGACATGAGCACCGCCTCGGACGGCTCCACGACCGGCTCGCCGGCATCGTCCGCGTTGTGCGAAAGCAGGTTGCGGATCTCGCGGCAGACGTTGAGCTCATAGCGGTAGGGCTCCGAGTCCTCGTCGCGCAGATAGTCCATCACCACGCTGGATCCCTGCCTCTGCTTGCCCGCATAGCGCTTCTCCAGCGCGCCCTCCAGAATCCGATACATCTTCAAAAAGGCATCCGCCCGCGTCTGAACGCCGTACAAAGCTGCTCACCTCCGTCTCTATAATAACATATTCCCAACTGAAAGGCAAGGTTTTCTCCGCATTCCATGCGGATTTGACGAAATCGAAAACGTCGTGTATAATAATATCAGAAAAAACTTTCCAAAACGAGGTGTCCCATGCCCATTCATGAATCCGGCGAAAACTACTTGGAAGCCATCCACATGCTCGGCGAAAAGCAGGGCAATGTCCGCTCCATCGATCTCGCCAACCACTTCGGCTTCTCCAAGCCGACGATTTCCGTGGCCGTCCACACGCTCGAGCGCAACGGCTTTCTGACCATTTCGCGCGAAGGCCACCTGCAGCTGACCGAATCCGGCCGGGAGATCGCCGAGAGGATCTACGAGCGGCACACGGTGCTCTCCTCCATCCTGATGGCGCTGGGCGTGCCCGAGGACATCGCCCTCGAAGACGCCTGCAAGCTCGAACACGACCTGAGCGCGCTGAGCTTTGAGAAGATCAAGGCGTACTACCGCGAACACATGGCCGGCGGGGACGGCGCCAACTGACGGCCGTCACACGCGCCGGATCTTCGGCAGGTCCCACTGCAAGCGCGTGGCCAGCACGCGGATCGCCACCGTGAGCAGCATTCCCGCGAGCATCGCGGCCATTCCGTTGATTCCCGCATGGATCAAGCCATAATATGCCCCGCCGCCCGCGAGCGATGCCACCGCATAGATGCGCTTTTTCAGCACGGCCGGCGTGGTGACGCTGAGCACGTCGCGCAGCACGCCGCCGCCGACGCCCGTCGTCATCGCCATGAACAGGCAGAGAAAGGCATTGCCGGCGTGGCCGGCGCCGATCGCAGTCTGCACGCCCACGACGCTGAAGATGCCCAGCCCGACCGCGTCGAGCAGGTTGACCACGCGGTCGATCGCGCCGACCTGCCGCCAATAGCGGCTGCCGCGCAGCTCCGCATAGAGGAACACCGCCAGCGACACGACAAACGCCACCGCCACATAGACCGAATGGATAAACGCGCTCGGGGGCAGAATCCCCAGCAGCATGTCCCGCAGAATTCCGCCGCCCACCGCCGTGATGACACCCAGAAAGATCACGCCGAACAGATCCAGCTCCCGGTCGATGGCGAGCATCGCGCCCGATGCGGCAAAAGCGACCGTGCCGACGATTTCGGCGATATCGAACAGCGCCTGAAAGACGTCCGTCAAGCGAATCACCCTTCCGTAGCCTGATGTACATCCGCTTCCAACATGGCATCGCCTGCATTGTAGCGCATCTACGTTAAATCCACACGCATTCGAGGAATCGTTATGAACACATCCATTCGCGAAACCCTCCTCGGCCTGCTCGGCGGCGGCGCAACGCGCTCGCTCAACGAGCTGGCCGCTCAGGCCGGCCTTCCCGCCGGCGAACTTCGCGCGCCGCTGGACGCGCTGTGCGCCGAGGGCGCGCTCGTCCTCACCCGGAAAAAGCGCTATGCCCTGCCGCAGACGGTCGGGCTGATTCCGGCGCGCGCGTCGGCCCAGCGCAATGGCGCGCTCACCGCCTGCCCGCTCGACGGCAGCCCCGCAATGCGAATGCGCGAGCGCGGCGGCGAGCGCGCGCTGCCCGGCGATCAAATCTTCGTGCGCCTGTACCGCGACGGGGAGTGCGAGCTGGCGCAGATCGTCGCCCGCGCGCGGACGCAGCTGGCGGCGTTTCTCCGCATCGAAACCCGGCGCAAGGGGCGCCGGGGCGCGGCGCAGACCTGCGTCACCGGCGTGCCCTGCGACCGGCGCATCCGCCACGTCATCGAGGTCGAAGGCGCCGAGGACGCGCACAACGACGACATCGCGCTGCTCGCCATCGACCGCTATCCCGAGCGCAGCGAGCCGATGCGCGCCCACGTGGTGCGCCTGCTTGGCGCGGGAAGCGACATGCGCGCGCGGCTGGCCGCCATCGCGGAGGAGCACGGCTTCCCCACCGCGTTTCCCGACGAAGCCCTCCGGCAGGCCGGTCGAATGTCCGAACCGGATGAGGCCGGCTTCGCCGGGCGCGAGGACCTGCGCGGCCTGATGCTGTTCACGATCGACGGCCCGTTTTCCAAGGACTTCGACGACGCCGTGTCGCTCGAGCGCGCGGAGGACGGCAGCTGGCGGCTGGGCGTGCACATCGCCGATGTGTCCCACTACGTCCGCCCCGGCTCGCCCATCGACCGCGAGGCACAAAAGCGCGGCACGTCGCTGTACCTGCCCGGGCTGACGGTTCCGATGCTCCCGGAAGCGCTCTCCAACGACCTGTGTTCGCTCATGCCGGACGCCGACCGGCTGGCGATGAGCCTCATCATGACCGTGCGCGACGGCCGGATCGTCGACCACCATCTCGCCCGCTCGGTCATCCACTCCCGCGCGCGGCTGACCTACGACGGCGTCAACCGGCTGTTTGACGGCGAGGAGGAGGCCGTTCCCGCCGAGGTGCGCCCGGCGCTGGCCGACATGCGCGCGCTCGCCATCGAGCTGCGCAGGCGGAGAGAGGCCGCCGGCGCAATCGACCTCGACCTGCCCGAATCGGAATTCACGCTCGACGAATCGAACGTCCCCACCGACGTCTTCCCCGCCCCGCGCGGCGAGGCCGAGCGGCTGATCGAGGAATTCATGCTCGCGGCAAACCAGACCGTCGCGGCGCTGGCGCGCGACACCGGCACGCCGCTGGTCTATCGCGTGCACGAAGCGCCCGACCCCGACCGCATCCGCGCGCTGTCGGCGTTTCTGGCGGGGCTTGGGCTGAACTTCCGGCTGGGCGCCGCCGCGCACCCGGGGCTTTTGCAGAACGTCCTCGAGCGCACGCGCGACCTGCCCGCCGCCGGCGCGGTGGCGCGGATGGTGCTTCGGTCGATGCAGCGCGCCCGGTATGCCGACCAGCCGCTGGGCCACTACGCGCTGGCCATGCGCGACTACTGCCACTTCACCTCGCCGATCCGGCGCTATCCCGACCTGACCGTCCACCGGATGCTCGGCCGGCTGATCGACGGCGAATCCTCCGCCGCGCAGGCGGCGAAGATGGCCGTGCTGGCCGACCAGTGCTCCGCCCGCGAACAGGAAGCGGCGCTCGCCGAGCGCGAGGCCGACGACCTGATGAAGGCGCGCTACATGGCCGGCCGCATCGGCTGCGCCTTCGAGGGAGCAGTCTCGAACGTCGTCGATTGGGGCTTCTATGTGATGCTCGACAACGGCGTGGAGGGGCTGGTGCACGTCGCCTCGCTCGACGGCCACTTTGAATTCGATGCCGCGCGCTGCCAGCTCATCCGGCGAACGCCGAAGAAGGTCCTCCGGCTGGGCGACCGCGTCCGCGTGCGCGTCGAGCGCGCCGACGTCGACCGGATGGAGATCGACTTTCTCCTCGAGGAGGACGCGCCGTGAACGCCGCCGCGCTGCTGATCCCCCTGCTGCTGATCCGCTTCGGGCTGATGGCTGCGTGCGATCGGGGCGCGCTGCGGCGCGCGGCGCACCTCGCTCCGGCGCATGGCAGAGCGGAGCGGATCGCCTGCGGCGTCTATCAGCTGGCGAGCGCGGGCGCGCTGCTGGCCCCGTTTTTCCTGACGGTAAAGCGCCCGCTGGCCCTGCCCGGCGCGGCGGGACTGGCGCTCTATCTGTCCGGCCTGACGCTCTGCGCGCTCGCCGTCGTGCAATTCGCCGCGCCCGGCGAATCGGACATGAGCGCAAAGGGCGTCTACCGCCTCTCGCGCAACCCGATGTACATCGCCTACTTCCTCTGCTTTCTGGGCATGGCGCTGCTGTCTCACTCATGGAGCATGGCAGGAATCGCGGCGGCGCTCCAGATCTCCGGCCACTGGGTCATCCTCGCGGAGGAGCGCTGGTGCCTCACCCGCTTTGGCGACGCCTACGCGCGCTACATGCAGGAAGTGCCCCGCTATCTCTGAAAAAATAAAGCCCGCGCCGGAATCGAGATCCATCGGTTCCGGCGCGGCCTTTGCGCGCACATGCTTTCAGAAGACGCCCGCCGTCTTGAACAGGAAGATCATGGCGAACATCGTGACCGCCGACAGCACCGTCGTGACCATCACCTGCTGCGCGGCGAGCTCGGCATCGCCGCCCATCTGCGCCGCCATCGTGTACGAGCTGACCGCGCACGGCGAGCCGAACACGATCATCAGCACCGCGAACTCCACGCCGCGGAAGCCGAGCGCATAGGCCACCGCCAGCGCCGCCAGCGGAACGGCGACCAGCCGCGCCACGACCGACACGGACAGCCGCTTGAAGTTGCCCTGAAACGCCTTGAGGTTGATCGAGCCGCCCAGCACGAACAGCGCCAGCGGCGACGAGACGTCCGCGAGCTTCGACAGCGTGGACATCGCGAATTCCGGAACCGGCACGCGCAGCTGCATCAGCACATAGCCGATCGCGCAGCCCCAGATCAGCGGGTTGTGCACGATGCCGGACAGGATGCGCTTCGCGCTCACGCGCCCGCCGCGGAAGCTCTCCAGACAGACCACGCCCAGCGCGTTGAACAGCGGGATCGTCGCGATGACCATCATCGCCGCCACGCCGCCGTCGCCCTGCGGAAACAGCTGCTGCGAGAGCGGAATGCCGAAGATGGCGTAGTTGCTTCGGAAGATGCCCTGGATGATGACGCCCCGGCGCGCGTCGTCGCGCTCAAAGCGCGGAACGATCAGAAACGCCAGCAGAAACACCACGAGCGTGCCGGCAAACCCGAATGCCAGCACGCCCGGGCGGACGGCCGCGCCGGCCTCGACTTCGAGCAGGCTGTGGCACAGCGAAGCGGGCAGGAACACGCCAAACGACACGCGGTTCATCGCGACGATGTCCTCGGCGTTGAGCATCCCGCTGTGGCGGCAGAAATAGCCGACCGCCATGACGAGAAAGATCGGAAAGACGATGTTGACCGTGAGCAGAAGGTTCTCCATCTCGCTGCGCCCCTTTTCCTGCGTACTCCCTCTATTCTACACGAGATCCGGCGTCCGCGCAATCCAATTTCGCCAAAAAATCCCGCGAACGAGCGCCTCCGGCTTGATTTTCCCCGCGCTTTCCCCTATAATGGGAACAGTTCAATGCGGATGGAGGCGGTCTTGTGGAGGACTGGCGCGAGCGGACGGAACGGATGATCGGCGCGGAGGCGGTCGAGCGCCTCTCCCGCGCGCGGGTGGCGCTGTTCGGCGTCGGCGGCGTCGGCGGCTTTGCCGGCGAGGCGCTGATCCGCGCGGGCATCGGCGCGATCGACCTGTTCGACGACGATGTGGTCTGCCCCTCGAACCTCAACCGCCAGCTGATCGCGCTGCGCTCCACGCTGGGCCGGCCCAAGGTCGAGGCGATGCGCGAGCGGATGCTCGACATCAATCCCGAGGCTCGCATCGCTGCGCGGCGCATGTTCTATCTGCCGGAAAACGCCGATTCCGTCGACCTCGCCGCCTACGATTATGTGATCGACTGCGTGGACACCGTCGCGGCCAAGGTCGAGCTGGCCGTGCGGTGCGAGTCGCTCGGCGTGCCGCTCATCGCGTCGATGGGCACCGGCAACAAGCTCGACCCAACCGCCTTTGAAATCGCGGACATCTACGAGACGAGCGTCTGTCCGCTCGCCCGGGCCATGCGCGGCATCCTGCGCAAGCGCGGCGTGCGCGCGCTGAAGGTCGTCTATTCCCGCGAAACGCCCTGCGCCCGCGCGGCCGACGGCGCGACCCCGGGGAGCATCTCCTTCTGCCCCTCCGCCGCGGGCCTGATCCTTGCGGGCGCCGTCGTCCGGGAGTTGGCACAGGGGCGCCGCTGAAGGCGCGCCACGCTTTTCATCCTCCTGCGGCCGTGCGCCGCAATCGAGCCGTCCATCCCGTTTGGGGTCACCCTCTCATCCTGCGCCAGCTTCACCTTTTCCGAAATGTCCATATCCAGCCCGACGCCGCAGTAGGGCTTCCCCCGACGATGGGGAAAGCGCCATGCGGCCGTCGTTTGTGCGCCTTAACTCCATCGCGACACAGTCAGTGCCGAAAAATTGTTTATACTTTCTTAAAAAGGGTGGACAAATCATGTCGAAAGCGGTATAATTACATTGCACTTCTATTTCGGAGGACATGGAAATGATCGGAACAGGCATCCGCAAGTATGCGGAAGCACATGGCATGACCTGCGATGGCGGATATGCCTACGGCGTCGTTCACGGCCTGCACATTGCGCTGGAGGACGGCTACGGCACGAAGTCGCTGCAAGTCTACCTCTGTCCGCCCACAAAGAGCGCAGAATACGCCGAATCGCTCGATGCCGCCCGAAGCGTCCTCTTGGACTGCGACGCAAAGCGCTACCGCCTCTCGCGGCAGGATCCGGTGACGGTTGAAGCCGGCCGCGCAATCATTCTCTTTCACGACAACGCCGGGACCATGGAGCGCGTCGGGCGCTATATCGACGAAGTGCTTCCCCGGCTCGATGCGCCCGGCGCGATGCGGTGCGCCTATTGCGGAGAGCCGCTGGATGCAGATGCGCAGCGCATTGCCTTCGACGGCTGCGTATTGCCCGTCCACGCGGGCTGCGCGCAGGAGATGTCCGAGCGCGTGGAGGCAATCGCCGCCCGGCCGGCCCGCGGAAGCGTCGCGCGCGGCGCGGTGGGCGCGCTGGCCGGCGCGCTGATCGGCGCCATCCCGTGGGCGGTGGTCTTCGTGCTCGGCTATGTCACCAGCCTGATCGGGCTGCTGATCGGCTTTCTGTCCAACCTGCTGTACGGCAAATTCGGCGGCAAAAACTGCCGGCTGCGCATTGCGGTCGTCGTGCTCGCGGTGTTGATCGGCGTCGCGGCCGGACAGGTGGGCGGATATACGATCGATTTCATGCGCTCCTATGGCTCCGCCGGCGGCTATGAGATCACCGGATTGACCCGCACCCAGTTCGTCCAGACGCAGTGGGACTGGATTCTCCTCACCGACTCGGCCGAAGTCCTCGGCCGGCAGTACGACCGGCAGATCGAAAACATCCCCGAGGACGCGCGCGATTCGCTCGTCTCGCGCGAGGAATACATCGACCGCACCCTGTCGGATGAATTCCTCTCCACGCTCTCGGATGCGCGCGCCGAGTTCTGGACAAATGCCGCGATGGGCGCGTTCTTCGGCCTACTTGGCTGTGGCAGCGTGTTCGCCCAGCTGTTCAAGCAGACGCGAAAGCGCACTGTGCGCATACTGAAGTAAGGGAAATTGGCGAAACGAGGCGGCCATGCGCCGCTTCGTTTCGCTTTGTTTGCAGAAATGCGCTTTTGCGCCGAATCTGCGCATGCTATAATGAGAAAAAACGATTGCGCGGACGCCGCCGTTTCGCGCCTCTGGAGGAACGACCTTGCTCTATTGGATCATCGCCGCCGCAGTGCTCGCAGCCGCCTGTGCGGGACTCGCCTGCCTCTGTGTGCGCCTGCGCCGCCAGGCCGCCGGCCTCGCGCAGCAGTTGAACGACGACGAAGCCATGCGCCGCGAGCTGCGCGCACTTCAGGAGATCAACGCCCGCCGGCTCCAAGACGCCGGTTCGCTGAGGCGCGCGCTGCAATCGGCGCAGGATCACGCCGCGGCGCTCAAGGAATCGATGGACGACCTGCGAAGCCAGCTTCGCTATGCCGACCAGCGCGCCCAGAGCGCCGAAGCGCGCCGCATCGCCGCCGACCGCGACGCCGCCGCCGCAAACATGCGCGCCACGCTGCTCGAAAACCAGCTCGACCGGCTTCAGCAGGAACAGGCCGAACAGGAGCAGATCTATCAGGACATCCTGCGCGAACGGGAGGACGAGCTGGCGCGCCTGCGCGAAACCCATCGGCCGCGCGCCCGAAGGAAGGCCGAGGCCCTCGACCAGCAGATCTCGCTGGATGAACTGCTCGGCGGCGCGGACCCCTCCAGGCCGGACGCATGACGATGCCGTTCCCTCCGCCCGCAACGGGCAAAAAAGGCAAATGCATCGCACAATGATCGCCGCTCGCAACCGGCAAAATCCTCCCGCCGCACGCGAGGCGGCCGGTTTTCCGAATCGCCAGAACCGGCCGGCTCGAAAACCCGAAGGGCTTTCCACCTTCCGCCGGAAATGATAAAAGCGCGAAAGGGCTTCAACCCTCTCGCGCTTTTCCATGCTTTTGGGATTGCCTGAGTTCCCCGCCGGATCGCCGGTCCCGCAGGGAATTTGTGCTGTTCTACCGCCCGCTGATGGAATAGCCTTCCTTTTCGTAGACGTTGAGCCATCCCTTGATCCGGCGCAGGAAATCCGCGTTGTCGGACGTCTTTTCGATCAGGCTCAGCAGCAGTTCGGCATTTTGCTGCGCATTGCCGTTGGAGAGCATCTTGCGCGCGGAATATGCGCCGTCGAGCTCCTCGGGCGTCAGCAGCAGCTCTTCGCGCCGCGTGCCCGAGCGCACGAGGTCGATCGCCGGAAAGATGCGCTTGTCGGACAGCTTGCGGTCGAGGTGCAGTTCCATATTGCCGGTGCCCTTGAACTCCTCGAAGATGATGTCGTCCATGCGGCTGCCGGTTTCCACCAAAGCGGTGGCGATGATGGTGAGGCTGCCGCCGTTTTCGATGTTGCGCGCCGCGCCGAAGAAGCGCTTGGGCTTGTACAATGCCCCCGGATCGAGGCCGCCGGACAGCGACCGCCCCGTCGGCGGGATCACGAGGTTGTACGCGCGCGCCAGCCGCGTGATGGAATCGAGCAGGATCACGACGTCGCGCCCCATCTCAACCATGCGCTGCGCGTGCTCCAGCACCATCTCGGACACGCGGGCGTGGTTTTCCGGCGCCTCATCGAACGTCGAGTAGATCACTTCGCCGCGAATCGAGCGCTTCATGTCGGTGACCTCCTCGGGCCGCTCGTCGATCAGCAGCACGATCAGTTCGACCTCGGGATTGTTTTCGGAGATGGCGTTGGCGATCTTCTTCAAAAGCGTCGTCTTGCCGGCCTTGGGCTGGGAGACGATCATGCCGCGCTGCCCCTTGCCGATCGGCGCGAGGATGTCGATCAACCGCAGCGAGAGGTCGTGGTTCGTCGCGCTTTCGAGCTTCAGCCGCTCGTTGGGATACAGCGGCACCAGCGACTCGAACCGCTTGCGGTTCAGCGACGCCTCGGGCGGCTGGCCGTTGATGCGGTTGATGTAAACCATCGCGCTGTAGCGGTCGCCCTCGCGCTGCGGGCGGGTCTTGCCCTCGACATAGTCGCCCATGCGCAGGTTGAACCGGCGGATCTGGGCGATGGAGACGTACACGTCGCGGCTGCTCGGCAGGCAGTTCTCCGCGCGCAGGAAGCCGTAGCCATCCGGCTGAATCTCCAACAGCCCCGCGCCGTCGAAAAACTCGCCCGTATAGGAAGTCTCCGCATACTCCGCCGGCTCGCGGGCGCGAACCGGCTCGACGGGCATGGCTTCCGCATAGGGCTGCCGGTCGGCTTCCTCGATCCGGCCCTCGCCATACACGCGGCGGTTTGCATCGTCCTGATTGGAAACATAGCGGCGCTCGTCTGCGCGGCCGTCGCCATAGCCGCGCCGGCCTGCATCGCCATTCGTGCGGACGTCGCCGAACCCCCGGCGAACCGGCGCGCCCTCCGTCCGCATGCGATGCACCGCCTCGCCGCGAATCGCGCCCTGCCGCTGGGAAAGGGCGGGCTGCTGAATGCGCGCGCCGCCGGTCTGCGCCGCGCGGACGCCCATTCGCGGCCGCTGCGCCGCCGCGCCTGCGGAAAGTCCGCGGTCCCGCGCGTTCTCCACGCCATTGGCAGCGGAAGGCGCAAACGGCTCGCGCCGCCCGCGGTTGACGGCAGGCTCTCCAGCGCGCACATGCGCCGCGCGGGCGCCGTCCGCCTTCGTCGGTGCCTCCGGCTGCGCTCCCGCTTCTGAATCCGAGGGGCGCCGGGCCGCCAAACCCGCATCGGAAGTTCGCTTTTCCTGAGCTGCATTCGCATTGAATGGATGCGCGTTGGGCGCTGTGCTTTGCTTCATGCCCGGCCGCGCTGCATGGAAATTGACGGATTGACTCTGCTGTCCCTCTCCGGAATTTACGGCGCGCCTTCCGCGAGCCGCCTTCGGCGCTTTGCCCTCCGAATTCACATGGATTTCCGATTTCGACGCTTCACTGGACGCATTTATATGCAATTCAGATTTCGCCGCTTCATTGGCCGAATTCAAGTGCGCTTCCGGCTTCGGCGTTTCACTGGACGAATTCAAGTGCGCTTCCGGCTTCGGCCCTTCATTGGACGAATTCAAGTGTGCTTCCGGCTTCGCCGCTTCACTGGCCGAATTCAAGTGCGCTTCCGGCTTCGGCGCTTCATTGGCCGAATTCAAGTGCGCTTCCGGCCTCGGCGTTTCACTGGACGAATTCAAATACGTTTCCGACTTCGCCGCTTCACTGGACGAATTCAACTGCGCTTCCGGCTTCAGCGCTTCATTGGCCGAATTTAGGTGCGCTTTCGGCTTCGGCGCTTCACTGGACGAATTCAACTGCGCTTCCGGCTTAGGCGTTTTGCCCTCCGAGACCGGCTGGCCTGCGTTCGCATTCGCTTTCTGCCTTTCACGGCTCGCGCCCGGCTCTGTCGCACGGGCATTTGCAACGCGCTCTCGCCGCTCTTCGCCAGAGTTTGCTGCGCGCTTTCCGCGAGCCATCTTCGGCACTTTGCGATCCGAATTCAAACGAGTCGCGCTACTTGCCGCCTCGCCAGTCGAATTCAAACGGGCTTCGCCATCCGCCGCCTCGCCAGCCAAATTCAAACGGGCTTCGCTACTTACCACCGCGCTGGTCGAATTCAGACGGTCTTCGCCATCCGCCGCCTCGCCAGCCAAATTCAAACGGGCTTCGCCACTCGCCACCGCGCCGGTCGAATTTAGACGGTCTACGCTATCCGCCGCCTCGCCAGTCGAATTCAAACGAGCTTCGCCATCCGCCGCCTCGCCAGTCGAATTCAAACGGGCATCGCCACTTGCAGCCGCGCCGGTCGAGTTCAAACGGGCTTTCGGTTTCGCCGCTTCGCCCACCGGAGCCAGCCGGCTTGCGTTAGCATTCAGCGCGCCATCCGAACGACCGGACGGAACCGCGTCCTGCGCGGAATGTTGATCTTCCGGGCGGATAGAAACCGCTTCTGCATCCTGCGCCGTCCTGCCGCGCTTCTGCCTGGCCGCCGGCCGGCCGGCCGCAGGCGAATCCGCCTGAGCCGCGGAACTTTCATCCTCCCCACCGGCCTTCGCCCTCTTTCGCGGACTCGCCGGTTGGATCGAAGCCGAACCGCTGCGGTCAGGAAGCCCTTCGCCGGCATCGGAACGGGGCTTTGCCACCTCTTCTGCCGAACCTGCGGTTTTCTCCGATTCGCCGCCTTGCAGCGCATCGGACGCGATTGCGCCTCCCTCTTCTCCATCCGCCCGCCGCTGGGGCGGACGTTCCCCCGCACTTTCCCTGACATGCGCCGCCGCGCGCGCAACCGGCGCTTCAACGGCGCTTCTCTCGAGTCCCCGAGCCATTCCGCCGAGCAGTTCCTGGATAATGGCTTCCTTCTTCATTCCGGCGGGCAGCTTTACCTGGCGCTCCTTGGCCAGTTTCCGAAGCTCGACCACCGTCATATTGTGCAGGGATTGATAATCCATAGGTCACCTCCGTATCGATTCAACGCTTGCGCGCCACGGCGATATCTCGCGTGACCGCCTGCTCCACCCAATGGGAAAACTGTTGATAGGGGCCGTCGTCCAGCGGTTCCAGTCCCGCGCGCGCCATCCACGCGCGCACGTCGCCGGGCTTGAGCGTCTGCGCGTTGAACGACACCGCCACCGCGCCGCCCTGCACGAGCGATTCGCGCCACGCCGGCAGCGCGCCCGCCATCAGTCGCTCGATCGAAGCGCCGCGCGCGGCGTGCTGCACCCCGTAGGGCAGGTCGCAGGCGATCAGGTGAAACGCCCGCGCGCCAAACGCGCTGCGCACGTCCGCCGCATCCAGGTTGACCAGCCTCAGCGACGCCGTGCGGCCCTGTTTGAAATTTTCCGCCGCATCGGAAAACATAAACCGAACGCCCGGCGCGCTCCTGCCTCCCGGGAGGGTCAGCGCGTCGCGGACGACGCCATGCTTGAAGCGATGATATTCGAGATAGCGCTTGAAAAACTGTTCGGCCTCGCGCAGTTCGGCGCGGTTCACATCCGAACCAGTGCACGCCCAGCCGCGGTTCGCGCCGACAAACAGGGTCGTTCCCTTGCCGCACATCGGATCCAGCAGGCGGATTTCCCCGCCCGGACGCCAAAAATCGCTAGAATAGAGGGCGATGTTGACCAGCATCTGGGTAAACAGCTCGTTGGTCTTGCCCTTGTACTTCAGGATGCCCGGCAGATCCTCGCCCAGATACGGCCTTTCGCGCCCGGCGAGCGGGCGAAGCGCCCCGTCCTCCCCGCCGGCAAACAGGCCGTACAACAGCGAATGCCCTCTCAACGCCGCAATGCAGTCCTCCGAAAGCGGCGAATCGCACTCGAGCGCGATCGCAGGCATTCCGGCCAGATCGGCCTCGCCAATGCGCGCACTCGGGGCGACGCGGTGCAAAATGACGGACAGCTCCGCCCGCGCCAGCTTATGCGCCTCGTTTCTGTAGCGCGCATTCGCGTGCGGCCACAGAAGAATGATATATTTCATGCTTGTGTTCATCTCCAGACGTACAGGTCTGTGATGCTATCGTATGCAAATGCGTGGCAAAACATGCGAAATATTGGTCAATCCCCGAAAAATGCTCGCATCAACAAGGTTTTCAGAATCAGAAAACAGCCCCTTTGTCCGGCAAAGGGGCTTCATTGGCATTAATACTTGCGCTTGCGGGCGGCTTCCGCCTTCTTCTTGCGCTTTACGCTCGGCTTCTCGTAATGCTCTCTCTTCCGCGCTTCGGCGAGGATGCCATCACGGGCGGTCTGGCGCTTAAAGCGACGCAGCGCGCTCTCCAATGATTCATTGCTCTTAACGTGTATCTCGGACATGTGTTTTCCCTCCCCTCGCAATTAAATGGCATACGCCAATGTAGCATGGGGTTCGCCACATCGTCTATTATACCTCATCCACCCGGCCCTCGTCAAGTTGTGAAACGAAGAATTTCAAATCTTCACAATGCTGACACACAGCTGCCGGAACCCCACGAGGCTGCGACGATTCTCACGCCATGGAATCGGCCAGCTGGCGCCCACCCAACAGATGGATGTGCAGATGACCGACCGACTGCGCGCCGTTTTTGCCGCAGTTGCTCACGATGCGGAAGCCGTCCTTGTCGACGCCCTCCTGCTTCGCGATCGTCTGAATTGCATCCAGCAGATGCGCCATCGTCTCGCCGTCGCAGGCCATGATATCGCTCATATGCGCTTTGGGCATCACCAGCACGTGCACCGGCGCCTGCGGGTTGATATCGCGAAACGCAAACACCCATTCATCCTCGTAAACCTTCGTGCAGGGAATCTCCCCCGCCATGATCTTGCAAAACAGGCAATCCATTGGTCTCACCTCCCATCCGACGCCACCGGTTCCCCAATGGCGAGCGTGCCGTCGGCCCGAACGATGCGCACGCGGCGCAGTTCATTCGGCTGCGCTTTCGCGCGCACGCGGACGTACTGGCCGGTATAGCCCTCGGCGAAGCCATCGCCCGCCGGGCGCTCAAACAGCACCTCTTGAATCGAGCCAACCATATATGAGACGTACTCCGCTTCCATTTTGTTCCCAATCTGAATGATTTTTTGTGCGCGCGCCCGTCGAACGGCCTCCGGCACCTGCCCTTCCATCCGGTCGGCCGCGGTTCCGGCGCGCCGGGAATAGGGAAACACGTGCATGCGCGCGAACCGGCAGCGCGCCACAAACGCCTCCGTCTCGGCGAACTCCGCCTCCGTCTCGCCGGGAAAACCGGTGATGACGTCGGTCGTGATCGCGCAGTCGGGCATATAGCGGCGCAGCGTCTCGCACGCGGCAAGGTATTCCTCCGGCGTGTACCGCCGGTTCATCCGCCTGAGCACCGGCGCGCTGCCCGACTGAAGCGACAGGTGGAACTGCCGCGCAAGCCCGGGAAGCGCGGCGAGCGCGCGGGCAAAGCCGTCGTCCACGACGCGCGGCTCCAGCGAGCCCAGCCGCACGCGCGCCACGCCGGGCGCATCGTGAACGGCCCGCACGGCGTCGATCAGCCGGTCGTCCGTTCCGCGGCCGTAGCTCGCCAGATGGATGCCGGTCACGACGATCTCGCGGTACCCCGCCTCTCCGAGCCTCTGCGCCTCGGCGCGGACGTCCTCAAGCGGCATGGAGCGCACCGGCCCGCGCACCGACGGAATGATGCAATAGGCGCAATAGCGGTCGCAGCCCTCCTGAATCTTCATCGTGGCGCGCGTCTTTCCCTCGTGCCGCGTGACGAACAGGTGCTCAAACGACGCGCCCTTGAGCGGCGCGACGGCGTTGATCGCCGTGTCCTCCGCCATCGCGCGCTCAAATAATTCGACCACCTCGGCGCGCCGCTGCACGCCGACGGCCAGCCGGACGTTGTCCATCTCGAGGATCCTGTCCGCCTCGCGCTGCGCGAGGCACCCCGCCACGATGATCGCGCACTCCGGATGCTCGCGCGCCATCCGCCGCACGGTCTTGAGCGACTTCTGATCGCCGGTTCCGGTCACGGTGCAGGTGTTGATGAGATAGACGTCCGCCTCCCCCGGAAAGGGCACGGAGCGATATCCGGCGCGCTCGAACGATTCGAGCATCGCCTCCGTGTCGTACTGGTTGACCTTACAGCCCAGCGTATAGGCCGATATGGTTTTCATCGCCGCCTCCATCCGCATGACCCTCTCTTCTCCGCCGGACGGCAAAAGCGCCGCAAAGCCGGGTCTCGCCGCCGGTCGTTCCAATTTTTCCATTTCCACGCCGGAATCTTCCCTCACAGGTCGCCCCACAGTGCCATTGCGAGCGCCGCGGACGCCACGACCGCCGTCTCCGCGCGCAGGATCCTCGGTCCCAGCGTGACCACGCGCGCGCCGTGCGCGCGCAGCGCCGCGACCTCCTCCTCCGAGATGCCGCCCTCCGGCCCGACGGCGATCGCAATGTCCTTCGCGCCGGGGCATTCGGCGCGCAGTTCGCCCATGCGCAGGCTTCCGGCGCCCTCCCATGGCACGATCAGCAGCTCGTGCACGGCCATGCGCTCGAGCGCGCGCGGCCAATCCAGCGGCGCATCGACCTCGGCCGGCCGCGCCCGCCGGCACTGCTTCGCCGCCTCGCGGGCGATGCGCTCCAGCCGCTCGCGCCGCTTTTCGCCATCGCGGGCGTCGGGACGCGCGACGCTGCGCGCCATCACGACCGGCACGCACGCCGCCGCGCCCAGCTCGGTCAGCTTCTGAACCATGAATTCCAGCTTGTCCGACTTGGGCAGACCCGGATAGACCGTCAGCCGGACGGGCGGCTCGTTCGGCGGAAGCTCTGCCGTCAGCCGCAGCTCGACGTGCTCGCCCTGCGCGCGCACGACCTCGGCCGAAAAGCGCCCGCCGGCCCCGTCGAGCGCGCAGACCGCGTCGCCTTCGCGCAGGCGGAGCACCTTCGCCGCGTGCTTCGCCTCGTCCTTTGGAAGCGCAACCACCTGCCCGACCGCGCCGGGCGCGTCCAGATAAAACGAGTGCATCAGCGCTTCCTCGCGGCAAACGCCGCCCACTCGCCCTTCACAGGCGCATCGAGGATCTCGTAGCCCGCAGCCGTCAGCGCGGCTTCCACCTCGGCGCGCCGGTCGGCGGCGATGCCGGAGGAGATGAACACGCCGCCGTCGGCGATGCAGGCGCGCACCGGCCCGACCAGCTGGAGGATCGCGTCGGCGATGATGTTGGCGATGACGACGTCGCCCGCCTCGTCCACGACCTGAAGCAGGTCGCCGCAGCGCGTCTCGATCGCCTCGCCGAAGCCGTTGTCGCGCGCGTTTTCCGCCGCGACCCGCGCGGCCACGGGATCCAGATCCGTCGCCAGCACGCGGGACGCGCCCATGTGCGCCGCCGCGATGGCCAGTATGCCGCTGCCGGTGCCGATGTCGATGACCGTCATGCCGGGGCGGACGTACTTCTCGACCAGCGCCATGCACATGCCGGTGGTCTCGTGGGTTCCGGTGCCGAACGCAAGGCCGGGATCGATCACGATCTCGCGATCCCCCGCCTCGAGCGGGCACTCGATCCAGCCCGGCCGAACGACGAAGTGTTCGCCCAGCCGGACCGGCTGAAACGCGCGCTTCCAGCTCTGCGACCAGTCCTCGTCCTCAAAGTCGTTCATGACGATCTCGAGCTTGCCGAGCGGCAGCTCGCCCGCCGTCTCGCCCAGCCGGCGCAGCCGCTCGCGCAGCGCGGCGAGCGCATCGCCCAAGCGCTCGTCGGCGGGGAAAAAGCCGGAGACCTTGACGTCCTCGCCGATGCGGTCCGCGATGGCGGGATCGATGATGTCCCACTGCCCCTCGGGCCGCTGGTTGGCGAACACGTCGTTGCGGTCTTCGATGACGGTGCCTTCGCTGCCCATCTCGAGCAGGATCTCCGAGATCAGGTCGGCCGCCTCGGTGGTCGTCAGCACCTTGATTTCCATCCATTCCATTGTCCAGTCCTCCAATGCGCGCGTATTTCCCGTCCAATTCAACGATTCGACGCGGGGATTGGTTTTTCCTTGTGCAAAACGCGGCGGGAGCCAAATTGGCTTCCGCCGTCAGGCCGGCTTCCGATCCCCGCCAAATGCGCGGGAATCCACCGACCCTGTATTTCCCTCTCCGGGCGCGCGTTCCGCTTACGAGAACGCGTCCTTCAGCCGGTCGAAGAACGACTTTTTCTTCTCATACTGGCTGCCGTTGCAGGTTCCCTCGAACTCGCGCAGCAGGTTCTTCTGCTTCTCGCTGAGCTTCTTCGGGATCTCGACCGACGCGGTGACGTACAAATCGCCCCGCCCGCTGCCGCGCAGATGCGGCACGCCTTCGCCGCGGATGCAGAACACCTGCTCCGGCTGCGTGCCCTCCGGAAAGCGGTACTTGACCGGCTTGCCAAGCGTCGGCACGTCGATCTCCGCGCCCAGCGCCGCCTGCGTAAACGTGAGCGGAAGCTCGATGTAGAGGTTGTCGCCCTGCCGCTTGAACAGCTTGTGCGGCCGCACGGTAATCACAATCAGCAAATCGCCCGCCGGGCCGCCGCGCTCGCCCATGCCGCCCTGGCCGCGGATGGTCAGGATCTGGCCGTTGTCGATGCCCGCCGGCACCTTGACGGTGCGCCGCTTGCTGACGCGAACCTTGCCGCGCCCCTTGCACTTCGGGCAGTTCTCGGTGATGATCTTGCCGCTGCCATGGCACCGCGTGCAGGTACGAATATTCTGAATGCGGCCGAACGGCGTGTTGGAAACCACGCGCTCCTGACCGCTGCCGTTGCAGTTCGGACAGGTATCGACCTTGGAACCCGGCGCCGCGCCCGAGCCGTGGCAGGTCGGGCACTCCTCGTCGCGCACGAGGTTGATGTCCTTCTCGCAGCCCAGCGCCGCTTCCTCGAACGAAATCGTCAGGTCGTAGCGCAGGTCGTCGCCCGGGACGGGGCCGTTTGCGCGCGCGCCGCGCGAACCGCCGCCGAAGACCGTCGAGAAGATGTCCTCAAAGCCGCCGAATCCGCTGCCAAAACCGCCGCCAAAGCCGCTGAAATCGCCGAACCCGCCGCCGCCAAAGCCGCCGGCCTGCGGGCCGTCGGGCCCGAACTGGTCGTATTCCGCGCGCTTTTGCGGGTCGGACAACACCTGATAGGCCTCGTTGATCTCCTTAAAGCGCTCCTCGGCATCCTTGTCGCCCGGGTTGACATCGGGATGGTTCTTCTTCGCGAGCTGGCGATAGGCCTTCTTGATCGTCGCCTCGTCCGCGTCCTTGCTCACGCCGAGAACCTCATAGTAATCTCTCTTTGCCATATGTCCACCCTTCTCCCGGGTGCCTCAATTCCACAGCCGCAGGGCAAAGGCGCACGTCCCTTGCCCCACGGAAAGTCACCCAATGATCATTTTACGCCGGGAATCAGTTGTTGTTGTCGGTAAACTCGCTGTCCACCGTGCCGTCGTCGTTGACGTGCGCGCCATCCGAGCCGTCCGGGCCGGGCTGCGCGCCGTTCTGCGCCGACTGCTGCTGGTAGATCTTGCCGAACACGTCGTAGGTCGCCTTGCTGAAGCTCTCCATCGCGGACTTGATCTGTCCGGCGTCGTTGCCCTCGCGGACCTTCTTGAAGTCGGCCAGCTCGCTCTCCAGCTTCGCCTTGTCGGCCGGATCCATCTTGTCGGCCAGATCCTTCATGGTCTTCTCGGTCTGATAGATGAGGCTGTCGGCCTGATTGAAGGTCTCGACCTCCTCCTTGCGCTTCTTGTCCTCGGCGGCGTACTGCTCGGCCTCATCCACGGCCTTCTTGATCTCCTCCTCGGACATGTTGGAAGAGGCCGTGATCGCGATGGACTGCTCCTTGCCGGTGCCCAGATCCTTTGCGGAGACGTGCACGATGCCGTTGGCGTCGATGTCGAACGTGACCTCGATCTGCGGCACGCCGCGCGGCGCCGGCGCGATGCCGGTCAGCTGGAAGCGGCCCAGCGTCTTGTTGTACGCGGCCATCTCGCGCTCGCCCTGCAGCACATGGACGTCGACGCTCGTCTGGCCGTCCGCCGCGGTGGAGAACACCTGCGTCTTCTTGACCGGGATGGTCGTGTTGCGCTCGATCAGGCGGGTGAACACGCCGCCCAGCGTCTCAATGCCCAGCGACAGCGGGGTGACGTCGAGCAGGACGATGTCCTTGACGTCGCCGGCCAGCACGCCGCCCTGAATGGCCGCGCCGATGGCGACGCACTCGTCCGGGTTGATTCCCTTGTACGGCTCCTTGCCGGTGATGCGCTGCACGGCGTCCTGAACCGCGGGGATACGGGTCGAGCCGCCGACCAGGATGACCTTGTCGATGTCCTTGGCGGTGATGCCCGCGTCGCGAAGCGCCTGGTTCATCGGGGCGATGGTCTTTTCAACCAGGTCGGCCGTCAGCTCATTGAACTTCGCGCGGGTGATGGTCATGTCGAGGTGCAGCGGGCCCTCGGCGATGAACGGCAGGTTGACGTTCGCGCTCATCAGGCCGGACAGCTCGATCTTGGCCTTCTCGGCGGCTTCCTTCAGGCGCTGGAGCGCGACGCGGTCCTGCCTGAGGTCGATGCCGTTGGCCTTCTTGAACTCGTCGGCGATGTAGTCGATCAGCCGCTGGTCGAAGTCGTCGCCGCCCAGGCGGTTGTTGCCGGCCGTGGCCAGCACCTCGAAGATGCCGTCGCCGACCTCCATCAGGGACACGTCGAACGTGCCGCCGCCCAGGTCGTACACGAGGATCTTGTGCGCGTCGCCCTTGTCCAGGCCGTAGGCCA
>NHCFR01400__coassemble_619_pt1 | contig 28822 bp, 25 predicted proteins | sample NHCFR01400__metabat2_low_PE_007 | metagenome-assembled genome bin NHCFR01400 | reverse complement strand
ATCCCGTCAACTGTCACAATTTCGATTGTGGAGCGCTATCTCTGAATGTTTTTCCTCTCTGTGATTGAGAAGGCAAGCGGCCGGAGTTAGTAACTTCGGCCGTTCTTTTGTGCACGGGACGAGAATCCCGAAAACAATCAGGAGGGAAAACCCATGAGAAGATTCTTTGCCACAGTCCTTGCCATGATCCTGACGCTGACCTGCGCCTGCGCGTTCGCCGAGGAGGGCGCGGAGCCGTTCCGCGTGGGCATGGAGTGCAACTATGCGCCGTTCAACTGGACGCAGGTGGAGGCCGACGAGCATTCGGTCGAGATCGAGGGCGGCATGGGATATGCCGGAGGATACGACGTGGAGATCGCGCGGCGGATCGCCGAGGCGCTCGGCCGCGAGCTGGTCATCGTGAAGATCGAATGGGACGGGCTGATTCCGGCGCTGCAGTCGGGCATGGTGGACGCGGTGATCGCGGGCATGTCGCCGACGGCGGAGCGCAAGATGACGGTCGCCTTCACGGACGCCTACTACAACAGCGATCTGGTCATGGTCGTGCGCAAGGACGGCGCCTATGCGGACGCGACGCAGCTTTCGGATTTCTCCGGCGCGAGGATCACGGGGCAGCTGAACACCTTCCACTATGCGGTGATCGATCAGATCGAGGGCGTCGAGAAGGTGACGGCGATGGACAACTTCCCGGCGATGATCGTGGCGCTGAATTCGGGCGTCATCGACGGCTACGTTTCGGAGCGCCCCGGCGCGGTTTCGGCGTGCGCATCGAACCCGGATCTGACCTATGTGACGTTTGAGGACGGCTTTGAGGCGTCGGAGGAGGAGACCTCGATCGCCGTGGCCCTCCGCCCGGAGGACACCGAGCTGTGCGCGCAGATCAACGAGATCCTCGCCGGAATCGACGCGGACACGCGCAACGAGCTGATGGACAATGCGGTCCTCAACCAGCCGGTAACCGCCGAGTAAAATCAAATCGGGAATTTTGGCGCAGACAGTGGATGGCCATGGCCGGCCCTTCGCCGGCCGTGGCGCCGCTGCGGCTTGAAACGCGGCGGATTGGCCGTGATTTTTTTCAACAGGAGTGCTCACCATGCCGAATGCTCAGTCCGGTTTTTTTGAATGGGTCTGGTACTTCGTTCAGACCTATGGCCCCATGTTCCTCCGCGGCGCGGGCACCACGCTGCTCATCGCGCTGACCGGCACGCTGGCCGGTTTCCTGATCGGCCTGGGCGTCGGCGTCGTGCGCACGATCCCGTGCCGGCGGGAGGACGGCCTCGTCCGCTATGCGCTTTTGCGCGTCGTGCGCGCCGTTCTTTCCATTTATATCGAAGTCTTTCGCTCCACGCCGATGATCGTCCAGGCCATGGTCATCTACTATGGCTGCGCGCAGATGTTCGGGTTGAACCTGCCGCAGCTGCTCGCCGGATTCCTCATCGTCTCGATCAACACCGGCGCGTACCTCTCCGAGATCATGCGCGGCGGCATCCAGAGCGTCGATCCCGGCCAGCGCGAGGCCGCGGCGGCCATCGGCATGACCCACGGGCAGACGATGCTCCACGTCGTCCTCCCGCAGGCGATCCGCAACACGCTGCCTGCGCTGGGCAACGAGTTCATCGTCAACATCAAGGACACCTCCGTGCTCAACGTCATCTCCGTCAGCGAGCTGTTCTTCGTCTCCAAGTCCGCCGCGGGCACCTTCTTTAAGTACTTCGAGGTGTTCTTCATCACCTCCGTGATCTACTTCGTCATGACCTTCGCCTGCACGCGGCTGCTCCGCCTGCTGGAGAAGAAGATGGACGGCCCCGAGAACTACACCATCCACGGCTCGCAGACCGTGCCCGAGGGCGAGCTGAAGCTGAAGGGAGGCGCGGCGCAATGAGCGAACCCATCCTCTCCGTGCGCCATCTGAGCAAGTCGTTCGGCGACCACCGCGTGCTGCGCGACGTCGACTTTGACGTCTGCCCCGGCGAGGTCGTCTGCATCATCGGCGCCAGCGGCTCGGGCAAATCCACGCTGCTGCGCTGCATGAACCGCCTCGAGACGCCCGACGGCGGCTCCGTCGAGTATCGCGGCGAGACCGTCGGCGCGCCGGGCTTTGACCTGATCCGCTACCGCACGCGCGTTGGCATGGTGTTTCAGCAGTTCAACCTGTTCGCCAACATGAGCGTGCTGGAGAACTGCGTCGTCGGCCAGATGAAGGTGCTGCGCCGCAGCCGCGCCGAGAGCGAGCAAAAGGCCATGGACTTCCTCGACCGCGTCGGCATGAAGGCGTTCATCCACGCCAAGCCGCGCCAGCTCTCCGGCGGACAGAAGCAGCGCGTCGCCATCGCCCGCGCGCTCGCCATGGATCCCGAGGTGCTGCTGTTCGACGAGCCGACCTCCGCGCTCGACCCGGAGATGGTCGGCGAGGTGCTCGACGTCATGAAGCGGCTGGCCGCCTCCGGGCTGACCATGCTCGTCGTCACGCACGAGATGGCCTTCGCGCGCGAGGTCTCCGACCGCGTGGTGTTCATGGACGAGGGCGTCATCGTCGAGCAGGGCGCGCCCGGGCAGCTCTTTACGCAGCCCGCCCAGCCCCGCACGCGCGAGTTCCTTCGCCGCGTCCTCAGCTGAAGCGCGGGAAGCCAGTCCAAGCATTCATCCAGATACAGACGCGCGGGAGGACTTCGATCCTCCCGCGCGCTTCTGTTTTCCCACCTATATTCAGATTTCAATCGAGATCGAGCGGGACAGGCCGAATACGTAGTATTGGAGGGTCACCGTTCGGGCGGCGTCCGGCCGCGTGGTGATGAGCTTGAGGTTGACCTGCGAGGTGCCGCGCGCCGGCGCGTCCGTCGCGTTGCCAGTGATCGAATAGACCGCGATGTCGCCGGATGCGCCCGCGACCGAGATGTCGAGCCATTCCGCGTCGAAGAGCCCCGGATTGGCCAGCGCGATGGTCACGTCCACGAGCGCGCAGTCCTCCGCGCTCTGCGGAACCGCCTCCGAAAAGACCTGCGGCGCCGTGCCGGACGCGAGCATATTCTGAATGGATGCGAACGTCTCCGCCTGCTCCGACGCCGGCGTGACCGAGACCGCTGTGGCCGACTGCAGCGTGCCGCCGATGAAAAAGTAGGCGGCGAAGGCCAGCAGCAGCGTCAATACGATGATTAGAAATGCATTGATCTTCTTCATCCGTTTCCTCCATGCGGCGTTGGCCGCGGCTTCAGGGCGGTTCGGGAATCCGCCGGCTGGGCGCGTTCTCCCGCGCGTCGGCCTCTGCGCCGCTCCGAAGCGCGGATCGCCCCAATTTCCCCCTTTTATCATACCATGGCCGGCGCGCCGTGTCCATATGCATTCGCTTTTTTCACATTTCCGCCATGAGGGCGCATTTGTATTTTCCGGCAATATCTGATATAATACAATGGGTATTTGTCAAAGGAGGACATTGTGATGGCGGGGAAGATCGTACTGCTGGATGGCTACAGCCTGATGTACCGGGCGTTTCACGCGCTTCAGACGCCGATGAGCGCGCCGGACGGCACGCCGACCAACGCCGTGCACGGCTTTGTGATGATGCTCTTCAAGGTCATCGCCGACGAGAAGCCGGACGGCCTGGCCGTGGCGCTCGACGTCCACGCGCCGACGATCCGCGCGCAGAAGTACGCCGATTACAAGGCCACGCGCAAGCCCATGCCGGACGAACTGCGCGCGCAGGATCCGGTCATCCGCGAGCTGATCGGCTTGATGGGCATCCCGATGCTCGAGTGCCCCGGCTACGAGGCGGACGACATCCTGGGCACCGTCTCCGCCGCCTGCGAGCGCGAGGGCCGCGAAGCCGTGCTCGTCACCGGCGACCGAGATTCCTTTCAGCTCTCCGGCGAACGAACTACCATCCTCTACACGAAGCGCGGCATCACCGATACCGTGCGCGTCACGCCCGATTACATCCGCGAGACCTACGGCCTTTCGCCCGCGCAGCTGATCGACGTCAAGGGCCTGATGGGCGATGCGTCGGACAACATTCCCGGCGTGCCGGGCATCGGCGAAAAGACGGCGCTGAAGCTCATCCAGCAGTACGGCAGTCTCGCCGCCGTGCTCGACCGCGCGCCGGCAGAGCAGAAGGGCAAGCTGCGCGAGCGGCTGATCGAGCATCGCGCGCTGGCGGAACTGAGCTATGATCTGGCGACGATCGACCGGAACGCGCCGGTCGCCTTTGACTTTGACGAGATGAAGCTGGGCGATCTCGGTGGCGGCCTGATCCGCCTGCGCGAGCTGGGCATGAACGCCGCCGCCAAGCGGCTGGCCGAGATTGCCCGCGAGGTCGCGCCGGCATCGATGCCCGAGGAGGCGCCGCGCGCGCCGCTGCCCGAGATCGAAACGGCGGTGGACGCCGGCCAGCTCGCCGGGCGCTGCGCGGAGCTGGCGGAAGGGGCGAAGTGGATGGCGATGTACTGCGGCGCGGACTTCACCCTTGCGACCGATGTGGCGCGCCTGCGCATCGCGCTGGGCGGCGACCTGCTGACCCCCGGCGTGACCGAGGAGGAGGCCGTCGGCGCGGCGCTTCCGCTTTTGCATGCGGACTGCGAAAAGGTGGTCTGCGACGTCAAGTCGCTGCCGGTGCCGATGGAAGAGCTGCGCGGCCCGGTGACGGACGTCATGCTCGCGGCCTACGCGCTCAACCCGCAGCGGCCGTCGTTCAAGGCGCAGGCGCTGTGCGAGGCGGAGGGCGTCTCCGGGTTTGAGGAGCATCCGGCCACGGCGCTGCGCGCGCTGGCTGAACGGCAGGAAGAGCGGCTTCGAGAGACGGGGCTGGAGCGCATCTACCGCGAAATCGAACTGCCGCTGGCGCATGTGCTGCGCGACATGGAGCGCGAGGGCTTCCTCGTCGACGCCGATGCGCTCGAGGCGCTGGGCGTGCAGTTCCGCGCGCGCATCGCGGAGCTGACCGACGAGATCGCGGAGATGTCCGGCGAGCGGATCAATCTGAATTCCCCCAAGCAGCTGGGCGAGATGCTGTTTGAACGCATGGGCCTGCCCACGCAGCGGAAGAACCATCGCGGCTATTCGACCGACAAGGAGGTGCTCGAGTCGCTGGCGGAGGACTATCCGATCTGCGCGAAGATCCTCGATTACCGCAAGTACCAGAAGCTCGAGTCCACCTACATCCATTCGCTGCTCGACCTGCGCGACGCAAACGGCCGCGTCCACACGCGGTTCGACCAGGTCGGTACGGCGACCGGCCGCCTGAGCTCGGCGGAGCCGAACCTGCAGAACATCCCCGTGCGCACGGAACTGGGACGCGAGATCCGCCGGGCGTTCATCGCGCGGCCGGGCTGGATGCTGGTCGACGCCGACTATTCGCAGATCGAGCTGCGGGTGCTCGCGCACATCTCCGGCGACGCGACGATGTGCGAGGCGTTCCGGGAGGGGCAGGAAATCCACGCCCGCACTGCGGCGGAGGTCTACGGCGTCGCGCTCGACGAGGTCACCGGCGCGATGCGCTCGGCGTCCAAGGCGGTCAACTTCGGCATCGTCTACGGCATCTCGGACTTCGCGCTGGCGAAGAACATCTCCGTCACCCGCGCCGAGGCCAAGGCGTTCATCGACCGGTATTTTGAACGCTATCCCGGCATTCGCCGCTACATGGATTCGGCCGTGGCCGAGGGAAAGGAGAAGGGCTACGTCACCACGCTGATGGGCCGCCGGCGCTATCTTCCGGAGCTCTCCAGCCCCAACCACAACCTGCGCGCGTTCGGCGAGCGCTGCGCGATGAACAGCCCGATTCAGGGCACTGCGGCGGACATCATCAAAATGGCGATGATCGCCGTCGATCGGGAGCTGCGCGCGAGCGGGCTTCGGGCGAAGCTGATCCTTCAGGTGCACGACGAACTGATCGTTGAGGCGCCCGAGGACGAGGTCGAGCGCGTCAAATCGCTGCTGCGGTCGTGCATGGAGGGCGTCGTTCAGCTCAAGGTGCCACTCAAGACCGACATTTCTGTGGGAGGCGATTGGCGTGCCTGCAAATAGGCCCTTTCTTCTCGGACTGACGGGCGGCATCGGCTGCGGCAAGTCCGAGGCGGCGGCGTGGCTGAAGGGGCTCGGCGCGGCGCACATCGATGCCGACGCCATTTCGCGCGCGCTGACCGCGCCCGGCGGCGAGGCGCTCGGCGAGATCCGCCGCCGGTTTGGCGAAGGCGTCTTTCGGCCCGACGGCGCGCTCGACCGCGCGGCGATGGGGGAGAAGGTCTTTCGCGATTCGGCGGCCCGGCGAACGCTGGAGGCGGTCCTCCATCCGCGCGTGCGGCGGCGCATGGCGGAGGAAATCGAGGCCGCGGCGCAGCGCGGCGCCCGGGTCGCGGTGCTGGACGTGCCGCTGCTGTTTGAGACGGGAATGGACGCGCTGTGCGGCGAGACGTGGGCGGTTTCCGCAGGGGAGGAAGCGCAGCTTTCGCGCGTCATGGCGCGCGGGCTGACGGAGGCCCAGGCGCGCGCGCGGATCGCGAGCCAGATGTCCCGGGAGGAGCGAAACGCCCGCGCGACGCGGGTAATCAATACGGATCGGCCGGTCGAGGAAACGCGCGCGGAGCTGACGGCGCTGTACCAGCAGCTCCTCGCGCGGCTCGGCTGACCGGGGAGGAACAGATGACGGCGAGAAAGATGGAAAGGCGGCGGCGCAGAAGGGTGCGCGCCGTGCGGAAATGGCTGCTGGCGGGAACGGCCGCGGTGCTGATGCTGGGCTTTCTGGCCCTTGGCGCGCGGATATTGCTCGACCGGCATCCGGAATTGACGGTTCAGACCTATCCGATGGAATACGAGGATCTCATCCGCGAGTACGCGCAGGCAAACGGGCTGGAACCGGCCTATGTCGCGGCGGTGATCCTCGCGGAATCGAGCTACCGCCCCGACGTGGTCAGCAGCGCGGATGCGCGCGGGTTGATGCAGATCGTTCCGTCGACGGGCGAGTGGATCGCGGGCCGGCTGGGCGAGACCTTTTCCGAGGAGAACCTGTTCGATCCCGCGACGAACATCCGCTATGGCTGCTGGTATCTCGGCTTTCTGATGCAGCGCTACGACGGCGACATGCGCTGCGCGTCGGCGGCATATCACCAGGGGCAGGGCACCGTGGACGCATGGCTGCAAAACCCCGAGCTCAGCTCGGACGGCCGTACGCTGGACCGCTTTGACTCCAGCGTGACCGAAAACTACGTCAACAGGATATTGAAGTATTATGAAGAATATGCGAAGATCTATGCGGCGTAACGCCTTCCGGCTGCTGGCGGCCGTGCTGGCGCTCATGCTGGCCGCCTGCGCGTGCGCAGAGGGATGGCCGGACGGGGGCCAGTGGCCGGCCGCGGACTGGGGAACGGATGGAACCGCCGACTTGGGAACGGCCGATTCCGGCGGCTGGGGCGTCCAGACGGGCGATGCCGCGGCTCTGGACAGCAGTGCTGCTTCGACGTCGGCGGGCGACCCGTTCGACGCCGACGTGCGGATCGGCTATGTCGCGCAGTCCGGCGCCTCGCTCAATCCGTTTACCTGCAACGAGTGGGATCTGGTGAGCTTAAACCAGCTCGTCTTTGAACCGCTGGTTACGCTCGACGAAAACCAGCAGCCCGCGCCGATGCTGGCCGACAGCTGGACGCACGAGGGCACGGAGTGGACGTTTACGCTGCGCAGCGGGATTACGTTCCACAACGGCGCGTCGCTGACGGCCTACGACGTCGAGGCGACGTTCAACCAGTTCATCGCCGTCGGCAGCGGCAATCCGTACAGCGCGAGGCTGAACCAGTTCATCGAGAGCATGACCGCCGTGGACGACCTGACGCTCTCGGTCACGGCGCGGTATACGGGCTATTTCACGCTCTACGCGATGAACTTCCCCGTCGTGCAGTCGGCCACGCTGAACGATCCGATGCCGCGCGGCACGGGGCCGTTCTGGTACACGCGCTACGATGTGGACAGCGTCGTGCGCATCGAGGCGAATCCGCTCTGGTGGCAGCAGTCGCCGACGGTCACGTCGGTGTCGTTTCGCTACTATTCGGAGATCGGCAACGCGCTCGAGGGCCTGCAGACCGGCGAGGTGGAGATGCTGTCCACGCGCAGTTCGGATGCGGCGCTGTTGCGCAAGCTGTCCAACCTGACGAGCATGGACTACGGCACGACGACCTACGAGATGCTCGTGCCGAACCTGAGCGGCGATTCGCCGATGTCCGACATCAGCGTGCGCCGCGCGGTGATGTACGCGGTGGATCGCTCGACGCTCGCCACGAACGCCTACCTCGAAATGGCGGTGCAGAGCGAAGTGCCGGTGCTGCCGGGCACATGGCTGTACGAGAGCCAGAGCGCGCAGTTCTATTACAGTCCGGAGCGCGCGCTTCAGCTGCTCTACGACGCCGGATGGAGCGACATGACCGGCGACAATATCCTCGAAAAGCTCGAGGGCATTCGCGTCGAGGAGCTTCAGGTGGAGATCGTCACCTACAACGAGGATACCAATTCCATCCGCGAGAACGCCGCGAACATGATCGCGGATTACCTGACCGTGGTGGGCATCCGCGCGAGCGTCACGGTCGTGGATCGCGACGACATCGAGGACGTCCTCGACGGCGGCGAATACGATCTCGCGCTGATCGGCGTGAACCTGAGCGAGATCCCGGTATTGCAGCCGCTGCTGGCCACGGGCGGTTCGCTCAACTACAGCGGCTATTCCAGCACGGAGATGGACAATCTGATTTCCGCGACTGCCAGCGCGCAGACGGCCGAGGAGCTGAGCCGGCTCTACAGCGAGATCCAGCGGCGGGTCGTGGACGAGCTGCCGTTTCTGGGGCTGCTGTTCCGCGCCGGGACGGTGCTGTCCACGCGCTCGCTCGGCGGGCTGAGCGGCATTCGCGCGATGAACGCCTTCCGCGGGCTGGAATACCTGACGGATTCGTAAACAGGGGAGGGGAGTTCCGATGCAGATTTGGCTGGCGCGGCATGGGGAGACGGACTGGAACGCGCGCCGCTGGGTGCAGGGGCAGAGCGACATTCCCCTCAACGCGGCCGGCGAAGCGCAGGCGCGGCAGCTGGGCGAAAGGCTGGCGCGTGAGGCGAGCATCCAGCGCGTCTATTCCAGCGGCATGCGGCGGGCGCGCGCTACGGCGCGGATTGCCGCCGAGACCCTGGGCGCGCCATGGGCGGTGCGCGAGGGGCTTCAGGAAATTGGCCTGGGCGAATGGGAAGGCCACACGTGGGCGGAGATCCGAAGGAAGTGGCCCGAGGCGCACAGATCGTGGACGTCTCAAAAGCGCGACGTCCGGCCGCCGGGCGGCGAGACGTATCGCGAGCTGCTCGGGCGCTTTGTGCCGGCCATCGTGCGGATTGTGCGGGAGTCGGAGGGCGATGCGCTGGTCGTGACGCACAGTTCCTGCATGATCTCGTTTCTGGCGGAGCTGAACGGCACGCCGCTGGAGACGATGTTTGAGGATTACCACGCACCGAACGCCGGCGCGGTGCCGGTCGGGCGGGAGCGGATTCTCGCACGCTTCGGCGGGGCGGCGGACTGAGCGCGCCGGAGAGAGGGCGGAGCGCGGCCGCACAGATTTTGCGCCTGCACGGCCGGGATGGGCCGCGCGCCTGCGGAAATGGGCAAAGCCCCGGAGTCCGGAGCCTGTCTGGAGATGCCGGAAGCGTTTGAAAATGCCGGAAAAGCGTGCGCCCGGCGGCCATTTCGTCCACTTGGCGCTGCAAGAGCGGATGGAGAATTCGCCCGGCACCGCGGATTTTTTCCTTTTCAAACCGCCTCCGGGGATGCGCTTCGGCGTTCAATCTATTTTCAAAGGCTCCGGCGGGAAAAGTATAGCGGGAGTGAGAAACCAATGAGAATCGTCGTCAAGGTGGGCACGTCGACGCTGGCCCACGCGACGGGGCTGATGAACATCCGCCGCGTCGAATCGCTGTGCGAGGTGCTCAGCGACGTCAAAAACGCCGGCCACGAGGTCATCCTCGTGTCGTCCGGAGCCATCGGCATGGGCGCGGGCAAGCTGTCGCTGAAGGGGCGGCCGACCGACATGCCGACCAAGCAGGCCGCCGCCGCAGTGGGACAGTGCGAGTTGATGTACGCCTACGACCGCCTGTTCTCCCAGCACAACCACACCGTCGCGCAGCTGCTGCTGACCGGCAGCGACATCGAGGACGAGAAGCGCCGCGCGAACTTCCACAACACGATGTTCCGGCTGCTCGAGCTGGGCGCGCTGCCCGTCATCAATGAAAACGACACCGTCGCGACCGACGAGATCGTCATCGGCGACAACGACACGCTGGGCGCGATCGTCGCGCAGACGGTGCAGGCCGATCTGCTGATCTTGCTCTCGGACATCGACGGGCTGTACACCGCCGATCCGCGGCGCGATCCGAAGGCCGAGCTGATCCCCGTCGTCGAAAGCCTGACGCCGGAGATCCTCGCGCTCGCGGGCGGCAACGGCACCTCGCTGGGCACCGGCGGCATGGTCACCAAGCTGCGCGCCGCGCGCATCGCCTGCGAAGCCGGCATCGACATGGTGATCGCCAACGGCGTCCGCCCGGCGGACATCTATCGCATACTGGACGGGGAGCCGGTGGGCACCCGCTTTATCGGGAGGAAGCGCATATGACTACGAGGGAAATCCTTCAAAGCGCCCGCGCGTCGTGGCCGCGCCTCGCCGTGGCGGACGCTGCGGCGAAGAACGCCGCGCTCGAAGCCATGGCCGCCCGGCTGCTGGCCGGCGAGGCGGACATTCTGGCCGCCAACGAGCTGGACGTCGCCGCCGCGCGCGGACACATCTCCGATGTGATGATCGACCGCCTCCGGCTGACGCCCGACCGCGTGCGGGGCATGGCCGATGGCATCCGGCAGGTCGCCGCGCTCGGCGACCCGGTCGGGCGCGTGATCCGGCGCGTCGAGCGCCCCAACGGGCTGGTGATCGAAAAGACCGGCGTGCCGCTGGGCGTGATCGCCATCATTTACGAGAGCCGGCCCAACGTCACCAGCGACGCCGCCGCGCTGTGCATCAAGAGCGGCAACGCCTGCGTGCTGCGCGGCGGCAAGGAGGCCTTCCGCTCGGCGAGCGCCATCGTCCGCGCGCTGCGCGCGGGGCTTGAGGACGCCGGGCTGCCCGCCGGTCTGGTCGGGTTGGTGGAGGACACGAGCCGCGCCAGCGCCGTCGAGCTGATGACCGCCGTCGGTCTGGTCGACCTGCTGATTCCGCGCGGCGGCGCGGGGCTGATCCGCGCGTGCGTCGAGCAGGCGAAGGTTCCCTGCATCCAGACCGGAACCGGCATCTGCCACGTCTACGTCGACGAATCCGCCGACCCCAGCATGGCGCTCGACATCGTCGAAAACGCCAAGGCCAGCCGGCCGTCGGTCTGCAACGCCGAGGAGGTGTGCCTGGTGCATCGCGGCGCCGCGGCGCAGTTTTTGCCCGCGCTGAAGAAGCGGCTGGTTGACGATCGCGCCGCGCGCGGGGAAGTGCCGGTCGAGCTGCGGCTGGACGCAGAGGCCGCGCAGATCATCCCCGGCACGCCGGCCGGCGAACGCGATTTCGACACGGAATTTCTCGATTACATCCTCGCGGTGAAGGTCGTGGATGGGGTGGAGGCGGCGATCGAGCACATCGCGCGGCACGGCACCGGCCACAGCGACGCCATCGTCGCCCGCGATGGAGCCGCCCAGCGCCGCTTTGTGCAGGCGGTGGACAGCGCGGCGGTCTACGTCAACGCCTCCACGCGCTTCACCGACGGCGGCGAGTTCGGCCTCGGCTGCGAAATGGGCATCTCCACCCAGAAGCTGCACGCGCGAGGGCCAATGGGCTTGGAGGAACTGACGACGTACAAGTACGTCGTCCGCGGAAACGGCCAGATTCGATAGGCAACAAACTTGGACATGGCAAGGCGGCGGGCAATCATCATGCCCGCCGCCTCATTTCCCTCGCTTTACAGGATCCGGCGCGTTTCCATGTAATAGCGCTTTTCGCGCGCCGTGCCCATCGAGAACGCCTTTCTCGGCAGGACGCCCCAGCGGCGGATGGCGCCGAACAGCTCTGATTTGTCGAACGCGCGCAGCAAAAAGCCCATCGTGTCCGGCTTCGACGCAACCGCTTCGCGCAGTTCGGCTTCGCCGTGGATGTAGTCGATCTCCGCTTCGGGGTGCGTGCCGATGTAGTCGTCCAGATACCGCTGCAACAGCGGCAGCGGGTATTGCACGGATCGGAACGTCATTCGCGCGTCGCGGTTGAACGCGATCAGATCCTCGCCGGGCGCGTCCTCGACGCCGTGCTGGCGGAGGAAGCGCTGGAGGCCCGACGTCAATTCGACGAAGTTCACGTTGTAGATCACGCGGTGGATCGGCTCGAATTTCAGCGCCGGACAGCCCAGGTTGACCAGCTCGACCATCGCGTAGCGCGCGGGATGATCCTCGCGCTGATCGGGCGTCAGGGTTTCGCGCAGCTGGCACCAGCACTGCTTTGCGGCGGCGAGCGAATGGTTGCCGTCGCCGACGGCGTAGAGCAGCCCGCCGCAGTTCTGCGCCAGCGCGTCGACGGCCTCGAACACTTTGTCGGCGTCCGCGCTCTCCACCGACCAGCCGCGCAGGTGGCCGCCGTCGAGCATCAGGTCGAAGTCGTACAGCTTGCTCAGCCGGTCGCGCCGCGCGTACAGCGGCTCGATGACCGTGCGGTGCGGATCGTCGATCAGCATCATCACGTGCGGCGCCTCCAGCAGCGCGCCCGACCGGATCGCGGCCCGCGCGGGAACGCGGCTGGCGACCGTGCCCTCCGTGGCGCGGATGATGGATTTGGAATGGTCGGAATAGTCGTACTGTTCGAGGTCGAGCGCGACTACCAGTCCGGGGCGGACGCCCGAGGGCGTCGTGCGCTCCACGAGGACGAAGCCGTCGACGGCCTCTTCCAGCGTGCCGCCGTAGAGGTAGTCGCGCATGGCGGCCTGGATCATCGGGATACGTTGCGCGCTTTCGGACAGCATCGCCTCGGGCAATGTCAGCTTGAGCGTCGAGGGCGCGTCGCCGACGATTTCCGCCACGCGGTTCCAATAGGACGGCTGCGAGGTGAACTGATCGCAGGCCACGACCGCCCACTTCGACAGGTCGACGTCACGGGTGGGCAGCAGGATGCGCGCTTTCTTCAGTGCGGTATTCATGAAAACACTCCTCCCGTTGCGTTGGTTTCATTGCGGGGTCAGCAGGCGGACGCGGTAGATGGCGTCCAGCCCGCGGAGGCGGCGGATTAACTCGTCGCTCGGGCGGACGCTGACGTCTGCCACCGTGTAGGCGAACGCGCCGCGCGATTGGTTGACCATGTTTTCGATGTTCAGCCCTTCGGCGGACAGCTGCTGCGTGATCGAGCCGATGACGTTGGGCACGTTCTTGTGCAGCACCGTCAGCCGCGGCATTGCGCAGGGGCCGAGCGGGCAGTTTGGATAGTTGCATGCGTTGACGATCGATCCGTTGCGCAGGTAGTCGTCGATCTGCCGGGCGACCATGCGCACGCAGTTGTCCTCGCTCTCCGGGGTCGATGCGCCCAGGTGCGGCGTGACGACGGCGTTCGGCGCGTCCATCAGCTCCGCGCTCGGGAAATCGGTCACATAGGCGCGCAGCTTTCCGGACGCCAGCGCGTCGCGGACGGCGCAGGTGTCCACCAGTCCGCCGCGCGCGAAGTTCAGCAGCGCCGCGCCGGGCTTCATCCGGTCGAGGACGGTCGAGTCGATCATGCCGCGCGTGCTGTCCATCAGCGGCACGTGCAGCGTCAGATAGTCGCTCTTCTCGATCACTTCGCTCAGCTCGATCGAGTGGCGCACGGAGCGCGACAGTTTCCAAGCATGGTCGACGGAGATGAACGGATCGTAGCCGAGCACGTCCATGCCCAGCGCAATGCCCATGTTCGCCACCAGCACGCCGATGGCGCCCAGGCCGACGACGCCCAGCGTCTTGCCAGCCAGCTCCGGCCCTGCAAACTGCTTTTTGCCCTTTTCGACCTTCGCCTCCAGATCCGGCTCGCCGGCGATGGACTTGCACCATGCGACGCCCTCGGCGATGCGGCGCGAGGCGAGCAGTAGGCCGGCGACGACCATCTCCTTGACGGCGTTCGCGTTCGCCCCCGGCGAGTTGAACACCACGATGCCCGCCTCGGCCATGCGGTCGAGCGGGATGTTGTTTACGCCTGCGCCGGCCCGGCCGATGCACAGCAGCTTTTCACCGATGGGGAAGTCGTGCATGTCGGCGCTGCGCACGAGGATGGCCTCCGGGTCGGGGACGTTGGGGCCCACCTGATATTCGCTCTCGCGCAGGATGCCGTGGTAGACGGGGGAAATGGCGTTGAGCGTCTGAACATGAACCGTCATTTTGCGTTCTCCATTTCAAATTTTTTCATAAATTCCGCCAGCGCGCGCACGCCGGAAACGGGCATGGCGTTGTAGATGCTGGCGCGGATGCCGCCGACCAGCCGGTGGCCCTTCAGGTTGACCAGGCCGGCCTGCGCGGCTTCCTTGACGAACTTTGCGTCGAGCTCCGGGCTGGGCGTGGTGAAGGTGACGTTCATCCGGCTGCGGCAGCGCGCGTCGGCAGTGGGGCGGTAGAACGCGCTGCCGTCGAGCAGATCGTACAAAAGCTGCGCCTTTTCGATGTTGACCTTCTCGATCGCTGGGACGCCGCCCTGTTTCTTGAGCCACTTCAGGCACAGCCCGGCCATGTAGATCGAATAGGTCGGCGGGGTGTTGAGCATGGAGCCGTTTTCCGCCATCAGCGCCCAGTTCATGACCTTGGGGCAGGTTTCCCGCGCGCGGCCGAGCAGGTCGCGGCGAACGATCACCAGCGTCACGCCCGCCGATGTTCTTCTGCGCGCCGGCGTAGATCACGCCGAAGCGGCGCACGTCGTAGACTTCGGACAGGATGTTCGACGACATGTCGGCCACCAGCGGCACGCTGCCCGTCTCGGGCAGCTCGGCGAAGCGCGTGCCGAAGATGGTATTGTTGGTGGTGATGTAGAAGTAGTCGGCCTCCGGGTCGAAGTCGGCGGCGTTCCATGCCGGGATGCGGGCGTAGTTCTCCTCGCGCGAAGACGCCACGCAGCGCACGGCGCCGTATTTGCGCGCCTCGACCATTGCGCCGTGGGCGAAGTTTCCGCTGTCGATGTAATCGGCGCTGCGCGAAAGCAGGTTCAGCGGAATCGCGGCGAACTGTCCCGTCGCGCCGCCCTGCAGGAACAGCACGGCGTAGTCGTCCGGCACGCCCATCAGTTCGCGCACGAGCGCCTCGGTTTCATCGAAGATTTCCAGATACATCTTGGAACGGTGGCTCATTTCCATCACGGACATGCCGGTGCCGCCATAGCACAGCATCTCCCTTGCCGCGGTCTCGAGCGCCTCTGTGGGCATGGTGGCGGGGCCGGCGGCGAAATTGTATACGCGGTTCATTGCGCTTTCTCCCTCCTCGATCAATCCACTGCTTACCATTATAATGGCAATTCCGGTACTTTGCAAGGGAAAAAGTTTGAAGTTCCGCAAATACCCAGAAAATGCGCGGATTTGCCTTCAAATCCGGCGGAATTTACGCAAGCGATTGCAGCGCGATGGGCAAGCAGTCCGCAAGCGCGCGCACTTCGTATTCGGCGTGCAGCCCTTCGGGCAGCGCCTTTCCCGCGGGATTGAACCAGCACACGTCCACGCCCGCGCGATTTGCGCCGAGCACGTCGCTGGAAATCCCATCTCCGATCATCAGCGCGCGATCGGGCGCCGTGCCGCCGAGGGCGATTTGGAAGATGGCCGGGTCGGGCTTGGCCACGCCGACCTCCTGCGAGATGACGACGCGCTGAAACAGCGCGGACATCGGCGAGCGCGCCAGCCGGTCGCGCTGGATCCGCGCGATGCCGTTGGTCAGCAGCACGGCCGGCCGCTCGGCTGCGAGCGCGCGGACAAACGCCTCTGCGCCCGGCAGCGGGATCGCCTGCTGGCCGAGCAGTTCGGCGAAGCGATTCGCCACCGCTTCCGGGTCGTCGCCGCGCGATTTCTGGCGGAGAAAGCGACGGAAGCGCTCGACGTGCAGCGTCTCCTGCGTCATCTCGCCGCGCTCAAGCGCCTTCCAGCAGGCGTGGTTGATCGCCTGGTATTCGTCAAAGACCGTCGGCGAGGCGAGCCCCAGCTCGTCCATCAGCCGGCCGACGGCGTTTCGGTTGCCGGTTTGAAAGTCGAAGATCGTATCGTCTGCATCGAGCAGGATCAGCTCATACCGCCGCGCCATATCGTGCACTCCCTTGTGTAAGCATTGTATTCCTTGAGGTAAACTCAGTATAACACAACGAACACCAAAAATAAAGTCGAAAGAGATGGAGAAGCGACAGAAAGAGGCGATAAAATAGAACTCAGATTCCATAGAATTAAGAACCTTTTATCAGGATCAGATCAAATTCTTCAGATCTTTGCGGCGGGAGATGTTCAGTGTGCGCAAAAATCAAACGGGGAATTCCAGCCATCGGCCGAGGCCGCTTTGGCAGGTGATCTGTGCGCATGTGCTGGCGCTGGGCGTGGCGCTTCTGGCCTATGCGCTTCCGCACCATGTAATTCCAAGGCAGGGGCAGTCGCTTGGCCTGCGCTCGGTGCGCGGCGGCGCGGTGGAGACGGCGGAGGCCACGCCTACGCCGGCCGCCGATCCGGCGCAGCAGGCGATGGCGGCTGCATCTGCCGCCGGATTGACGGCTCAGCCGACCCTTCAGCCCACCGTCCAGCCGACGGAGGCGCCGGCCGTCGAGGGCGATTTCCGCGCGCGCTGGGCGGAGATGTTTACCAGCGGCGAGGTTGAGGTGACGGACAGCACCTATCGCAGCGCGAACCTCAGCATTGCGCTGACGGAAATGCGCTACGCCGACAGCGTCTGCCACATCGCGGACATCTACATCGCCGACATCGAGTGCCTTGCGACGGCTTTCGCCAGGGATCAGTACGGCACTGCGTATACCGAGGATCCGGCCGACATTGCGGCGCGCTGGGGCAGCATCGTTTCGCTGACCGGCGACTATTACGGCGCGCACGACGGCGGCGTCGTCATCCGAAACGGCGAGCTCTACCGGGACGATCCCAACGCCAACGACGTCTGCGTGCTCTATTGGGACGGTACAATGCGAACCTTCTCGCCCGGCGACTTCGATGCGGAAACCGAGCTGGCCAACGGCGCCTATCAGGCGTGGTGTTTCGGCCCGATGCTGCTCGACGCCAGCGGCCAGGCGATGACGTCGTTCAACAGCAACGTCAATCCCAAAAACCCGCGCGCCGCGATCGGATACTATGAGCCGGGACACTACTGCTTCGTGATGGTCGAGGGCCGGACCGACGAATCGGAGGGCGCGTCGCTCGCCGAGCTGTCGGAGCTGATGGCCAGCCTTGGCTGCGCCGCCGCCTACAACCTCGATGGCGGACAGACCGCCGCGCTGCTGGCCGGGACCTCCGCTCTGGGCGGCGTGGAGAGCCGCCCCGTCAGCGACATCATCATGATCCTCGACCGGTCGGCGGGCGAGTGAGAGGAGGGCGCTCGATGAAGGGAATTCGCGGGATGCTGCCGCATGCGGCGATCCTGTGCGCGAACATGTACTATGTATTCTATGGCATTGACCGCGTGAACCGCCAGATGAACTTTATCGACAACGGCCTGACGCGCGCCGTGCTGGCGGCGATGTGCCTGTGCGCCGCCCGGCGGTTTCCAACCCTGCGGGCGGATCTGCGCAGCGGCGTGCGAAAGCGCGGGCGCGGGCACTTCAATCCCAGGGCGCTGTGGCTGCTGGCCAGCGCGACGCTCATCGTTGGGTACACGGTGATGCTGGTGGTCAATGCCGTCGCACCGGCGCAGATGCCGATGCGCGGCGAATTTGCCAAGGCGTGGCTGCTGGCGATGTGCATCGTGCTGCAGCTGGGCGCGGTTCGCGTCTGCGCGATCGACCGCGAGGAAATCCGAGAGGAACAGGCGAGTCGTTCGTGGCAGCGGCTGAACGATCCGCACGGCAGGGCTGCATAATCGAAGCGGCGGCGCGCCCGCCCTCGGCGTTGTCCGCATGGCGGACGGCTGTCTTTTGCGTCGGCGATCCGCAGCCTGTGAAGGGCGGCCTTCATGATATAGCCGGTCAAGCGCCCCATGCGGCTGAAAAGGCGGACGATTTCTGCGATGAGGGCGGAAAAGTGCGAACTGGCCGAGTGCGGTCTGCGCGCCTGTGAAAGGCGGACGCGATTGCATGAGGGAGCCGACTCAAATGCATCCCGGCCAAACGCCGTCCATGGTCTTGCGAAAAACGGGCGCTTTCCACGAATCCAGCCCAGACGTCCCGGCTAAATGCGGCCCGCGCACTCTTGAGAAGCTGAACCTGCGCCAAAGGTGTGCGGGCTTGGACATTCCGCCAACAGACGAATCCCCGCGCATCGGACGTGCGCGGGGATTTCACGTTGCCCAAGTTCCATCAGAGAGCGCGGGAGGGCCGAAGCCTTTTCGCGCTGGAACCGCTTCCGATAGCGTATGCGGCGGGGCGATTTTTCAGCGCCGGGGCGGTCCGTTCCTGTGTGGTGCCGGGAAATCCGGTTTTACAGGCGCCGTTTTCCGGCAAACCGGCCATTGAAACGCAGCTCAGTTCATATTTGCAAACCGCTCCACGGCCTTTGTGAAGTTGGCGATCGTCTGGTCTGCGTCGCCGTGCTCGATGCCGTCGCGAACGCAGTGGCGGATGTGCCCCTCCAGAACCACCTTTCCGCAGCTGTGCAGCGCGGATTTCGCAGCGTTGATCTGCGCCAGGATGTCCTCGCAGGGGACGTCCTCGTCGATCATGCGGTCGATGGCCTGAACCTGTCCCAGAATCTTCTTCAGCCGCCGGTGGAGATTTTCAGAATCCATGCACTGCCTCATATCCATCCTCCTGTGCCGTTGAGACTAACAGTATTATCCGATAAAACGCATAAATTGTCAAGCGGCTTGACAGCCGATCCTTGCGTCGCTATAATATACCTATACCCCATATGGTATAAGGAGGCGCGCCTATGAAACAGTTGGAGAGATTTCTGGAGTGGGGCGGGACGAAAAAGGAGATCGTCCTATTGGCGGTTTCCGCCGCGGCCCTGCTGGCGAGCATTGCGTTTGGCTCTGTCCTGCCGCTTGATCCGGCGTGGATTGCCATCGCATTGTGCGGGGTGCCGATCGTGCTGGAGGCAATCATCGGCCTGGTGACGGCGTTTGACATCAAGGCGGACGTCCTGGTGTCGCTGGCGCTGATCGCCTCGGTCGCCATCGGGGAGGACTTTGCGGCCGGCGAGGTGGCGTTCATCATGCAGCTGGGCGGCCTGTTGGAAGATCTGACCGTCGCGCGGGCGCGGGCGGGCATCGAAAAGCTGGTGCGGCTGACCCCGCGGACGGCGCGGGTGATCGCGGACGGCGCGGAATCGGTCGTTCCCGCGGAGCAGGTTCGGGTGGGCGATCTGCTGCGCGTGCTGCCCGGCGAGACGGTACCGGTGGACGGCGTGATCCGCGCGGGCGCGACCTCCATCAATCAGGCGGTCATGACCGGCGAATCGCTGCCGGTGGACAAGGGCGTCGGCGACGAGGTCTCCAGCGGGACGGTGAACCAGTTTGGCTCCTTCGACATGGAGGCGACCCGCGTCGGGGAGGACAGCTCCATTCAGAGGATGATCCGGCTGGTGCAGTCCGCCGACGCCGGAAAGGCGAAGATCGTCGGGCTGGCGGACCGCTGGGCGACGTGGATCGTGGTCGTCGCGCTGGCGGCGGCGGTGCTGACGTGGCTGTTTACCCATGAGCTCATCCGCTCGGTGACCATTCTCGTGGTGTTCTGCCCCTGCGCGCTGGTGCTGGCGACACCCACGGCGATCATGGCCGCCATCGGCAACGCCACGCGGCATGGCTTTCTCGTCCGCGAGGGCGACGCGCTGGAGCGGCTGGCCGGCGTGCGCATCTTTGCCTTCGACAAGACCGGGACGCTGACCTACGGCGCGCCAGAGGTCGCGGCGGTTCACAGCTTTTCGCCGGATCTCTCAGACGAGCAGCTGTATTTCTGCGCCGCCAGCGCTGAGATGTGGTCGGAACACCCGCTCGGCAGGGCGGTGGCCGCCGGCTATCGGGCGGGAAGCGGCCGCCCGGCGCTTGGTTCAGAGCGGTTTCAGATGCTGCCGGGCAGGGGCGTGCGCGCGGTGGTGGAGGGCAGGGCGGTGCTCGCCGGAAATGCGGAACTGCTTCGGGAGAATGGAATTGCGCTGCACGGAGAGATTTCGCGCGCGGCGGAGGAGGCGCTGCGCGATGGTTGCACGGTGATCTATGTGGCGGTGGACGGCCGGGCGGCGGGCATGCTGGCGCTCTCGGACACGCTGCGGCCTTCGGCAGCGGAGACCATCCGTCAGGTCCGGCAGACCGGCGTGGAGCCGGTGCTGTTGACGGGCGACCATGAGAGCGCCGCGCAGCACATCGCCGGACAGCTGGGCATCGCCGAGGTGCGCGCCAACTGCCTGCCGGAGGACAAGCTCGGCGCGATCGACGCGGTCCAGCGCGCCGGCCGGCCGGTCTGCATGGTCGGCGACGGCATCAACGATGCGCCGGCGCTGAAAAAGGCGCAGGTCGGCATCGCGATGGGCGGCGTGGGCAGCGATATTGCCGTGGATGCCGCGGACATCGCGCTGGTCAACGATGACATCCGCGAAATCCCGCATCTGCTGCGGCTCGCGAAGCGGATGATGCGCACGATCAAGTACAACCTGACGTTCTCCATGGCGCTGAATTTTATTTCGATCGCGCTCGCCATCACGGGCGTCCTCACGCCCGTCGTCGGCGCGCTGGTGCACAATGCCGGAAGTGTATTCGTCATCCTCAATTCGGCGCTGCTGCTGAAGTGGAAAAAGCGGTGACATCCGGCCATCCGGGCAAATGAAATCCGGCGAGGCATCTGCCTCGCCGGACGGTGTCGGCGTTCCAAAGCATCCTTTGCGGCTGCGCGCCGGAAGGCGGCGCCGGTTACAGGCTCTCCAGCAGCTTTACGGCGGCGTCGGAATAGGCGTTCAGCAGGCGCTGGGTCTCCCCGGCGCTGCCGCTGACGGCGTTGACGTACAGCTTGATCTTCGGCTCCGTGCCGGACGGGCGCACGCAGATCCACGCGCCGCCCTCGAGCTCGAAGTACAGCACGTTCGACTTCGGCAGCGTCAGCGCTTCGACCGCTTCGCCGCAGATGCGCTTGGAGGTCTGGTAGTCGCGCAGCGCTTTGACGTCCGTGCCGGCGAACGACTTCGGCGGGTTGGCGCGCAGCGCCTGCATGACCGCCTGCATTTTTTCGAGGCCGTCCTTGCCCGGCAGCACGAAGCTGGTGACCTTGTCGCCGTAGTAGCCGTACTGCTCGTAGAGCATGTCGATGGCGTCGACGAGCGTCTTGTTGTACATCTTCTTGTACCACGCGGCGGCCTCGGCGATCAGCATGCAGGCGTTGACGCCGTCCTTGTCGCGCACGTCCGTGCCCGACAGGTAGCCGAACGACTCCTCGAAGCCGAACATGAACGTGTTGCAGCCGGTCGTCTCAAAGCGGTGGATCTGCTCGGCGATGTACTTGAAGCCGGTGAGCACTTCGATCATCTCGCAGCCGAACGACTTCGCGATGGCGGCGGCCATGTCCGTGCTGACGATCGTGGTGACCGCGGCGGCGTTGGCCGGCAGCTCGCCGCGCTCCTTCTTCTGGCTGAGGATGTAGTGCAGCAGGATGCAGCCGATTTGGTTGCCGTTGAGCAGCCGCGGGCCGCTCTCGGTCATGCAGGCGATGCCGACGCGGTCGCAGTCCGGGTCGGTGCCGACGCAGAGGTCCGCGCCGAGCTTCTCCTGCATCTTCAGCGCGAGCGCAAACGCGCCCGGATCCTCGGGGTTCGGCACCTTGACCGTCGGGAAGTCGCCGTCGGGCAGCTCCTGCTCGGGCACGACGTAGACGTTCTCCATGCCGATTTCGCGGAAGATGCGGCGAACCGGGATGTTGCCGGAGCCGTGCAGCGGCGTGTAGACGATCTTGAGCGTCTTGCCCATCTCGCGCGCCAGCTCGGGGTTGACGCTGAGCTTCCTGACCGCGGCGATGTAGGCGTCGTCGACGTCCTTGCCGATGTAGGTCAGCAGCCCCTTGGCGAGCGCCTCGGCCTCGTCCATCGGGACGGATTCGGCGTAGGTCGTCTCCGGCAGGCGGTCGGTGATGCCCTTGACCGACTCGGGCGGCATCTGGCCGCCGTCGGTCCAGTAGGCCTTGTAGCCGTTGTACTGCTTGGGGTTGTGGCTGGCGGTGATGACGATGCCGGCGATGCACTTCAGGTGGCGGATCGTGAACGACAGCACCGGCACCGGCCGGAGCGAGTCAAACAGATACGCCTTGACGCCGGCGTTGCAGAGCACCAGCGCGGCTTGCTTGGCGAACACGTCGGACATGTGGCGGGAATCGTAGGCGATGGCGACGCCCTTTTCGGCGCCGTCCGGCGTGGTCAGTATGTACTTCGCCAGCGCGCGGGTGACCCGGCGGACGTTGTAGATGTTCAGGCGGTTCGTGCCCGCGCCGAGAACGCCGCGCATTCCAGCCGTGCCGAACTCGAGCTCCTTGTAGAAGCGGTCCTCGATTTCCTTGGGGTCGTTCTCGATGGCCTTCAGGTCGGCGACGGTATCGGCGTCGTCCGCGAAATCCGCAAGCCACTGGCGGTAGAGCTCCATTGCCTCCATGCGTCATTCCTCCTCGTTTCGTCCCTTGGGGCGGAGGGGTCAGTCCCTGCCCCTCACAGTCCTTTGCCTTGCGCCAGCCCGGTTTGATCGGGCGCGTTCGCGCATTCCGGATAAAAACACAGAGCGCTGACAAAGCCCGCAAACGCAAAAATTGCCGTGACGCGAGAAGTCAGAGGCAATTTCTGCGCCCTTGTCCTGCGGGCTTTCTCACCGCTCTGGCATTGGACCGGCTTTGTCAACTTCCTGCCCGCTCACTTCGGCGAGCCGGTTGAGCAGCAGGGCGAGGTGGCCGCGCTCCTGCCGCGCGATCTCTTCAAACGTGCTCCGCGCCTGCGCATCGCGCGCGCAGGCGGCCAGCTCGGTATAGAACAATATCGAATCCTTCTCCGAGGCGATGGCGGCCTTGAGCACGGCGGCCGGATCCTCAAATCCCGCCTGCCGCAGCGCCATCAGCCCGCCCGGGAACACGATGTCCGCCGCGATGGCAGAGAGGTAGGCGTTCGTCTCGCTGTCATACGCCTCGTCGCAGCCGCCGCGCCGGGCGCACGCCTGATCGTACAGCCGCTGGAATTCGCGCCCGTGCAACACTTCGTCGTCGGCGAGGTCGTTGAGCAGGGAGACCGTTTCCGGCGCGCGGCTCACCTTCGCGGCGCGGCGATAGAAGTCCTCTCCGCGGCGCTCCATCTCCACGGCGATGCGCAGCCCCTCGACGTCGCTGAACACATGGTACATAAAAACGGCCTCCCTTCTCTGAATTACTGTGCCTGCTTCTCTGCGAAGTATTCGTTGAGCTTGGCGACCAGCTCGTCGGCGTCTACGCCGTGGCTGGCGCAGGCCATCTCGATGCTCTCCATCATCGCGTGCGGGCAGCCGATGCAGCCCATGCCGTAGGCCATCATCACGGCTGCGGAATTCGGATCCTTGGAGAGCACTTCGTAAATCGTCATCGTCTTGTCGATCATCTGGGTTCAACCTCCTCCCGGTCAGCATGGTATAAGTGTACATCAAATCGCGCCCATTTGCAAGCGTCCGCGCGAAAAACCGGGCGGAATTTGTGCGTGGGCGCGCATTTCGGATCAAGCGCCGTCCGCGCGGCGAAAGTCCCTCCCGGCGCGCGGGATTCCGCCGGAGGGACCCTTCCGCCGCTCAGGCGGCGCTTCAGCGCACGGGGCATACGCCGTTGGCGCAGTCGGAGGCGTCCACGTCCAGCTCGGTCTCCTCGCGCTCGTACTTGGAGATCAGCGAGGGGTTGAACGGGCGCATCTTCGCGCGGCTCGCCTCGTACTCCTCCTCGGTGATCGCCTCGTAGGGCAGCAGCTCGTAGAAGTTCTCGTCGTAGCTCAGGAAGGACAGCGCGACCACGTCGTCCCAGTGGTTCCAGACCCACTCCTCGACATCGTCCCACTCGTTTTCGCGCACATGCACGGTGATCGAGCAGTTGTGGTCGACGTAGTGCTCCATGAACATCTTGTAGTTTTCGAGCTGCTCGATGGCGGAGACGTCGCCCTTGACCTTGCCCGCGGGCGCCTTGACCGGGAACTCGACGACCTTCGTGCGGCACGTCTCGGGGTCCTGCCCGACCTCGGGGTAGACCGGATAGCCGAGCTCTTCGCAGACGCGGCAGAGCGGGTCGCTCGACGAGATGCGGATGCGGCGGACGTAGTACGGCGCGTGCGAGTAGTGGATGCCGCTGGACACGGTCGGCAGAAGCGACAGCGTGCCCTCGGGCTTGATTGTCGTCACCAGCAGCGGCTCGTTCAGCCCCAGCGCCGACGCGGCCTTCCGCGCGGCCTCGTGCGCCGCCGCGCGCAGGCGGTCGAGCAATGCGGCCTGCTCCTCACGGCTCAGGCCCACGGCGTTGACCATGTCCTGCCAGCCGGTCAGCGAGCAGCCGAGCAGCCGGTCGCGCTGCTGCACCTGATTCCAGCGGTGCATCTCCAGCTCGCGGCAGGTCATGCGCAGGCCGGCGCGCGCGCTCAGCCGCTGCGCGTCGAGCAATGCCTTTTCGTCGAGCTTGCCGTCGCGGACGAACGCCATGACGTTCACCGTCGTCAGGTTGCACAGTCCGTGGCTGTCCAGCAGGATCTCGCCGCAGGGATTGCAGCCGCAGAAGTTCGGGCGGCGCTTGAGGCCGGCGGCCTCGTTGACCCAGCCCGGCTCGCCGGAGAAGCGCATCTGCTGGAGGTGCCAGTGCAGCTGCTCGCGCGTCGGCTTGCGGCGGTAGAAGATGGAATTGTTGCTCATCTGGCGGTGGGCGATGGCCTTGTCGATCTCCCAGCGGCCGCCCACCTGGCGGTAGAGGTTGCCCTTCGCCTGGATGCACTCCGGGTCGTCCTGGTCGATCAGGCCGATCTCGGACGTGCGGCGCACGCCGCCGGAGACGACGTTTTCGCCGATGATGTTCGCGATGTCCAGCAGGTCGATCGGGCGCAGCTGCGTGCGCTCGCGGCCGTCGCGCAGGCCGGCCGAGCGGACGACGCGGTGGATCTTGTCCAGCATCGTCAGCATCGACTCATAGCCGCTGGCCGTGCCGCCGAACACCTTCAGCCGCTCGCCGCGCGGGCGGATGGAATCGTATTCGACCATGATGCGCCGCACGCGCGAATATTCGAGGTTGGTCAGGATCTGGAAGTAGTGGTCGATCGCCTGCGCCCAGCCCTCCTTGGAATCGCCGATGGCCAGGTTGACCGTGTCGCCGGAGAAGGTCAGGTTCGTGTACTCCAGCCGCTCCTTTTTCGGGCGCGGGTTGTACGCCTTGTGGACGATCTCCAGATTTGTGCGGATCTTCGGCAGCTTTTCCGCGTCCGACTTCAGCACGCGCACGCCCACGCCGCTGCCGACCATCAGCAGGTAGAACAGGTCGTGGTAGGCGTGGAAGTCGTCGATGACCTCGAAGGCGCAGTTGTAATTGGCCATCGGGTACGCTTGGGAGACCTGCGTCGCGCCGACCCACAGCGTGCGGCCGGACAGGAACTGGCGCAGGTGGAACACGTTGTCGTAGAGCTTCTCGGCCTCCTCGCGCGTCGTCGGCGCGAGGGAGCAGTTGTATTCGACCGCGCGGCGCACCGTCTCCCACCAGAATTCCCGGCGGTTGAGCACCGGCATGTAGCGCGAATAGGTGCGCGAATAGACGAACGAACCCAGCTCGCCCATCGGGTTTGGCGCGTGCTTGTAGCGCGAGAGGAACTCGCGGCTGAGCAGGCCGTCCTTCCATTCGACCAGCCCGCGCGTCTTTTCCTTGTCCATCCGGTAGAGGATGTACGCCTTCGCCGTGCGGAAGCGGTTATGCTCAAACAGCGATTCCTCGACCGCGTCCTGAATCGTCTCGATGTCCACGATGCGCTCGCTGCGCGCCGAGATCTTCTCCTCCACGCCGTCCACCACGCGCTGCACGGCGTCGTCGTCGTGCTCGCCCGCGGCGGCGGCGGCCAGCGTCACCGCGCGGACGATGAACTCGCGATCATAGTCCACGACGCTGCCGTTTCTCTTTCTGACCTGCATAATGGCCGCCTCCACTGTCTTATGTAACGAAAATATGAGATTTTGCGTAAAAAACCGCGACATCTGGTGGATGGCCGCCGGATGACACGCAATATATTGATTATAGCACGCGCACGGGGCGAAGTCAACGCGGCGGCGCGGGGCGAAAGGGAACAAAGATCGCGTAATCATTCATAATGATGCAAAAAAATCCGCGCTCGCGGGCGGTTTGGCCGTTGCTGCGCTGTGAAAGTCCGTGAATTTAGCATATATATGCAGAAATTCCCCGCCGCGCGCCTCGCGAATTTTACGCGGCGTTCGACGGGGAGGGGAGAACCGCGCCGTCAACCCGACACGCTGTTCGCGGCGGGCAGCTGCGATTCCAGCGCGCCGACCTTGGCGGCCATCTCGGCGCAGAAGTCGTCGAGGTGCTCCGCGCGCTCGCCGGCCGGCCGGGCGACGAATTCCTTGATCGGATCGACCAGCGCCTGCGCGGCGTCGATCAGCCCGGCGTCGGGCGCGGGCGCGCGAAGGCCGCGCAGGTAGTCCGCCAGTGTGTCGCAGGCGCGGGCGAGCTCGGCGTCGCCGGAGCGATGGCCCTCCTGCTCCAGCCGCGCGCAGGACTGGCCGACGTCGGCGCGGATGCGGTGGTTGACCTGCGGGGCGTCGCACTTTACGCCCTGGTCGTTGAGGCGGTCGACCATCTCGCGGACGTACTCCGGCCGGCTCTTGATGACCGCTCGGTACTTGTTCTGATAGCGAAGCATCAGGCTGTGATCGCCGCCGGCGAGCTTTTGCAGGCACGAGCGCACGCTCTGTCCCGCCGCGCGGGCGATGAGCACCTGTTCCATCAGCCAGTCGACCTCCTCCGGCGCGAACGGCACGAACCGGGCCGGCGGCTGTTGGCCCTCGCCGCGCTCGCGCACCTGGGCGTAGTAGTAGTTGCGGATGCTGTTCGGACGCCGCCCGGTCTGCTCGGCGATGCGCTCGAACACCGCCTTGAGCGGCAGGCCCTGCTGCTGCGCTTCGTCCGCCGTCTCCCACAGCATGCGCGTCTCCGCTTCGGTCCAACCCGAGCGTCTGCCGGTTCTGGAAATCGCCTGCTCCATACTTTTCCCTCCAAATTGCCTTGATGATACAGAGTATGCGCGGCATGTGCGCGGAATATACTTCAAAACCCTGCGCGCGCAACTTTTTTCCAGCGGGGCTGCGCGCCCATTGAACATCCTATATGCGGGTTTGCCGTCATTTATGCGTTTCATGGCCGGCATTTTTGACAAACTGCCGGGGCGTTCCGCTCGGGAAGCGCGCGGGCGAATTTTCGTATTGACATTTTCCGCGCCGTGATGTATGCTCTTTGTAGTTCATATATTGGAAGCAATTGAGGAGGATTCATCCATGAACAAGCCCACTTTGGTCGTCATGGCGGCGGGTCTGGGCAGCCGGTTCGGCGGCTGCAAGCAGATGACCCCCGTGGACGACGCCGGTCAGGTCATCATCGACTATACGATCTACGACGCGCTGCGCGCGGGCTTCGGCCGCATTGTCTGTGTCATCAAGCCGGAGATGGAGGCCGACTTCCGCGCCGCCATCGGCGACCGGATCGCACCGCACGCCGACCTGCAGTACGCCCATCAGAAGCTCGACATGCTGCCCGCGGGCTATTCCGTGCCGGAGGGGCGCACGAAGCCGTGGGGCACGGGCCACGCGGTGCTCTGCGCCGCCGGCGCGATCGACGGGCCGTTCGCCGTGGTCAATGCGGACGACTTCTACGGCCGCGGCGCGATCCAGGTCGCGCACGACTTCCTCGCCGCCCCGCACGCGCCGAACGAGCACGCCATGGTCGCCTATCGCGTCGAGAACACGCTGACCGAAAACGGCTCGGTGTCGCGCGGCGTGTGCGAGGCGAAGGACGGGCTGCTGGCGGGCGTCGTCGAGCGAACGGCGATCGTGCCCCGCGAGGGCGGCGCGGCGTTTCTCGAGGACGGAAAGGAGACCTTTTTGCCCGCCGGCACGCCGGTTTCGATGAACCTGTGGGCGTTTCAGCACTCCATGCTCGACGAGCTGCGCGCGCGGTTCTCGAAGTATCTGGACGAAAACCTGCCCGTGAACCCGATGAAGTGCGAATACTTCCTGCCGCTGGTGCCGAACGCGATCATCCGCGAGGGCACAGGCAGCGTCCACATGCTGACCACGGACGAGCGCTGGTTCGGCGTGACCTATCGCGACGATCTGGCCGCGGTGCAGCGCGCGCTGGCTGAAAAGCGCGCCGCCGGAGAGTATCCGGAAGAACTCTGGGCGTGAGGAAAGCAGAAGGCTTCCCGCTTGCGGATGGCCGGGCAAAGGGCACGCATCCCGAATGAACCATCGATGGAAACGGCAGAAGGACGGGACTTGCCGTCTGAAGCGGGAGCGCGCTCCTGCTCGCCGTTCTGGCCGGATTCCCCGCTGCGGCTGCGCGGCGGGGAATCGCTTTTGTGAAAATTTGGGGAAGGCTTGACAGAGCGGCAGGCGGTCGGGGTATAATAGCAGCGAAGGCTTTTACCATGGAAAACGGAGGAAGCGAACCTATGAAAACCGGAGTCGTCGACGTGGGCGGCGGACTGCGCGGAATTTACGCGGTGG
>NHCFR01400__coassemble_603_pt1 | contig 29433 bp, 23 predicted proteins | sample NHCFR01400__metabat2_low_PE_007 | metagenome-assembled genome bin NHCFR01400 | reverse complement strand
CATCGAGCGCTTCATCGGCATCCTGACGGAGCACTTCGCGGGCGCGTTCCCGCTGTGGCTCGCGCCGGTTCAGGTGCGCCTGATGACGATCACCGACCGCGCCGACGAGGCCGCCAAGGCCGTGCAGGCGAAGCTCGAGGACGCCGGCATCCGCACCGAGATCGACCTGCGCAACGAGAAGATCGGCTTCAAGATCCGCGAGGCGCAGGTACAGAAGATCCCCTACATGCTCGTGCTGGGCGACAAGGAGGCCGAGAATGGCGTCGTGGCCGTCCGCAAGCGCGGCGAGGGCGACATCGGCCAGATGACGCCGGACGAGCTGCTCGCAAAGCTCAGGGAGGAGATCCGCACCAAGGCGCGGTAAACGGCGTTGCTCACAGCCCGCCGCAGAGTTAAATAGCGGAACAGGAAGATATGAGTATGATGTACAAATCGGTCGTCGTGGAGTGTTCCACGGGCGCGGAAGATCTGGCAAAGGCCATCGAGGACAAGGCCATCCCCGTGTTCAAGCTCTAAGCCGTCCAAGAACCGTCATTCGCGGTTTGTTCACACTTTCAGACGCAAAAAGCCGCAACAATTTGAACCTTTCGGGGCGGAAACCGCCCCGAATTTTTCATTTGTGGAGGCTTTGGAGCAAAGCTCGATCCTTTGCGTGGATTTCCGCCCAAGCGCCTCCAGCCGTGCTATAATAGCCTCACGGTTCAGGAAAGAGCCGCATGAAATTGATCTTTAATGGAGGAATTCACCATGAAAAAGCAGATGGCAATCCTGATGGCACTGGCACTTTCTGTCTCCACAACGGCAGCATTTGCCGAGGAGGCGACCGCTGCGAATACGACCGACGACGCGGTGGTCATCGAAGAAGCGCTTCCGTTTGAAGGCGGCGCATGGCTGACCGCCGCGACGGCGCAGTGTGAGATCTACCTGCCCACCGGTTGGACGATCACCGAGGAGAGCGAGACCGGCTTTACCGCTACGAGCGAGGACGGCGCGGAAACCGTAGCTGTGACGGTCGAGCCGCTCGATGCGGCGACCGATCTGGTAACTTACATGGACGCCACGGGCGACACCTATGAGACCGTCGCCATGGCCAATCGCGACGCCGCTGTCGTCACTACCGACGAAAACATGACCCTGACCTTCCTCTATGACGACACCACCGTCGTCCGCATGACTTTCACGCCGGGCGCTGAGGGCACCACGGTCGTCGACAACGCCACGGCCATCGCCGATGCGTTCGTGATCACCGCCAGCGATGCTGCGACCGACGGCACTGCCACCGAGGAAGCCGCCGCTGACGATGCTGCCGCTGACGATGCCGCCACGGAAACCACTGAAGAGACCACCGAGGCATAAATCGCTGATCTGAGCAAGATTTTGTGGGTTCTTGGGGGAAATCCAAATGGATTTCCCCCTTTTGCTGTGCGCCGCATCTCGGAAGATGGCCGCGCCTTCGCAGGCAGCCGGCATTCGCCGTTCCAGACGGCCGCACATGCCCGCGCGGAGGCCGGGGCTCGCCACCTCGTCCACCCGGCATTCGCCGTTTCGGCCGATCGCAGGCGGCGGCCTGCCTGTGCGCCTTCGGCGTTGTCTGACCAGGTTTCGAGCGGGCGCGGATGCCCGGCCTCGCCGCTTTTCGCTTGGCGTGCATCTTCCGCAAGATTAACATTCTGCCGGGAACCTCCAACCCGGGAATCGTGTCTAATGATTGAGGTGATGCCCTTGACGCGCGTCTTGCAGAAGATCTACTGGGCGGCCGCGGCCGCCTGTTTTCTCTATTACATAGGAATCGGAATCTCCGCCCGCTTCGGGCTGGACATGAGCTGGATGTGGCTGGTCGCCGGCGGCGCGCTGACGCTGGCGGGCTTCGCGTGCAAAATTGCGCTGCCCGGCTGGGTGCGCGCCGCATGGCGGGCGCTCGTCTGCGCAGGGTTGGCGCTGTTGATCGCGCTGCTCGGGCTGGTGATCTCCGGCATGCGCCAGACGCCGCCGGCAAATCTCGACTACCTGATCGTGCTCGGCGCGCGCGTCAACCCCGACGGAAATCCCAGCCCTGCGCTTCAGAACCGGCTGAACGCAGCGATCGACTATCTGGCCGCCAATCCGGAGACCATCGCCATCGCCTCCGGCGGACAGGGCGCCGACGAGCCGGTATCCGAGGCCGCCTGCATCCGCGACGCGCTGGTCGCGGAGGGCGTCGATCCAGACCGCATCCTCGTCGAAGATCAATCGACCTCGACGGCGGAAAACCTGACGTTCTCGCTCGCGCTCATGGAGGCCCCGGACGATTCGGTCGGCCTCGTGACGAACAACTTCCACGTCTGCCGCGCGACCCGCCTCGCGCAAAAGGCCGGCTATGGCGACGTCCACGGCGTGGCGGCGGACTACACCGGCCTGACCCTGCCGCACTTCATGGTGCGCGAAGCCGCGTGCCTGATCGCGGACTGGGCGCTGGGCAATCTCTGAGCGAGGGCCCGCGCCCGGCCGTCCCTTCTCTGAACCGCTGAACCGACTGCGAAAGGAGGCGTTTCCATGAAACTGCGCAAATTTGCCGCCGCGGCGCTCGCCCTGGCGCTGCTGACCCACGCCTGTGCCCTCGCCCGCGAAGCCGGAGCGGCCGCCAGCGGGGACGCGCTCACCTGCGTCGTGACCGAGCTGTCCTCGGGAGAATCCATCTGCATCGAAGACCCGGCGCTCGTCGCCCGGGTGATGGACGGCGTCTTTTCCGGGCTCGACTTCGACGCGCTCGACTGGCAGGCGTTCATCGACAGCAGCGTTCCCGCGCCGGAGGGTTGCCGCTACAGCGTCCATTTTCTGCGAAATCCGACGCCGTGGGACACCGACGGCGAGCTGATGATCGCCCTCGGCGAGGATGTGATGGCCGTCAACGGCGCACCGGTGGACGCCGATCCCGTGGCGCTCTACCTGCTCGACGGCCTGTTCGCCGGCCTGCAGGCGCAGGGAGAGCCCGGCTTCATCCCGCTTCAGTGACTGAACGGCGCGAGACGGCCGGGGCTGCCAAGCCCACAAGAGCCGGTTCCCCGCCGTACACGCAACGCTCTGGCGGCAAACCGAGGCCGCCGGGATCGGCTAATAGCGCGAGAGGGCTTCGGCCCTCTCGCGCTATTTGATGGAGTTTTGGCAAGCTGCGCCGCCGGAGGTTTTCCGGCGGCGGTCATTTGCATATTCTCCCTGAAAATACCGTTCACATCCCACAGGCGCATCGAACCGGCTTGCGTTTGGAACGGCACAGCTTCGCCCGCCGCGGTTCATCAGAAGTGCGGTGCGCATTTCATTTTTCCCATTCGGCCTTTATTTGACGCACCGGCCGCACGGCGCAAAGCCCGCGGCTTCCGCCGCTTCGACGGTCACAAGGCGCGGAACGTCCATGCCGCTGCAGCTGGATTTGGCGTGATACTTTGTTCCGCCGTGCACCGGCTGCCAGACCAGCGCATCCCGCTCCGCCTCCGGACAGAGCCAGACGGCGCTGCGCGTCTCGCCCTCGATCTTGCCATAGGCGTAGCCGTTTGCCACGGCCTCGCTTCCGGCACTCATCTCAAACAGCGATGAAAGCGCGGCTTCGTCGAGCCAGCCCAGCGGCTCGAGCGCAGCGCGGACGTCCTCGCCGAAGTCGCCCTCGCGCGGCGACTCCACCGTGAGCGCCACGAGCACCTCGCCGCGCAGGCAGGCATATACGGAAACGCCGCCGAGCGCGAGCGTCTGCAGCTCCGCCGAGCCGTCCTCCTTCCAAGCGGTTCCCGCCTGCGCCTCCAGCGCGCCGGCATAGGCGTCGAACGAAACCGGCGCTTCTTCGGCCGACGCGGCGAATGCGCACAGCAGCAGCGCAACCAGAATTCCCGAAAGCAGGCGTTTGAACATTTCAATCTCCTCCTCTTTTCGCCAGTGTAACAAAGCTGGAAGAAAATGTCAAGCCATTTGCCGGATTTCGTCGAAAGAGAATGGCCAATCCGGCCTTTGCCGTCGGGAAGGCGCTCGTCCATCCCGCACGGCTTGCGCAAACGATGGAAAAGTGATACAATATCGTCGATTGCGAACGCGACGCGCCGGAAAACCGGCTGGCTCTCTCCCGCGGCATTTCTGGCAAAGAACTGCGCTGCGCCAGCGCCGGAACCATCTTTCCGCTGGTCGCGAACGGCGGAGCAAATCTTTGGAATCGAAATCCTGCGGCGATCGCGCAAGAAACGCCGGCGGGCAGAAGGGGGCGCGCCTCATTGAGCGAATTGCAGGAGGCCATTGAGCGGGTGACCGGGGCGCTCGCCAGTCTGCGCGTCGCGGCGCAGCCGGAGGAAATGGAGCTGCACCGGGCGGTTTCGGAGGCGTTGACGCGCGCGGACATCGCGTTCGTCCACGAGGCAAAGCTCGCGCCGCGCTGCCGGATCGACTTTCTGGCCGGTCGGATCGGGATCGAAGTCAAGAAGGGACGGCCGGCCGCGGCGGCGCTGCGCGGACAGCTCGCGCGGTATCTGGCGGGCGACCGGCTGGACGCGGTGGTCGTGGTCGCACAGCGGACGGTCGCGCTTCCGCGCGCCATTCAGGGAAAGCCGGTGGCGCTGGTGACGCTCGACCGCCTGTGGGGCGTGGCCCTGCCGTAGAAAGTCAGAAGCCGTTCCGCACGGCGGTTGTGCGTCCTCCTCTGCGGCGCAGGATGCCGTGTCTTTCCTACGGCGCCCTCGGCGGCGTGGACGGTCGCAGTTTTCTTACAGCGCCCTCAGCGGCACGGGCGGCTGCAGTTTTCCGTAGTGTCCGCCGGTCAACGACCCTGCGGCATTCCGGGCCGGTGTTCCCTGCCCGGTTGTCAGGAAAGGCCGGCTCTCCGCGCCCGTCAGGGCAAGCCGGTGGCCGGGTCTGCCGCCGGTCTGTTGGAATCCGCTGCGCCGAATGGCAAAAGCGCGCGAAAGACGGCGCAATGAAAACCGCACGAAGGAGGCGATCGCCGTGGGCGATGTTCCGGCATATCTGCGCGATGTGCCGCCGGGGGCGCAGACGTATGGCACGCTGTCGTACAACCGGCGGTCGAAGTGCTGGACGATCAAGGGCGAGCCGTGCGTGACGGAGCTGGCGAAGCGGCTGTTTCCCGGTTGCGACGGGCGCGGGCGCGGCGTGGCGCGGTTCACGGCCCACCGGCGAATCATCGGCGAGCTGAACTGGCTGATGCTGCGCTACCCGTTGGAGATCCGCGAGGGCGACCGCGCGCGCTGGGAGCAGGCGCTCGAGGAAGCGCGGGACTACGCCGTGCGGCGCGAGGAAGCGCGGCGGTCGCCGGAGTACGCCGACCCGCCGGAGGGCAGCTTCGCGGGCGAGCTGCTGCCGTTCCAGCGGCAGGGGCTGGCGTTTTTGCTGTCGGCGCGGCGCTGCCTGCTGGCGGACGAGATGGGGCTGGGCAAGACGGTGCAGGCGCTGGCGTTTCTGGCGACCTCGGCGGCGTATCCGGCGGTAATCGTCGTGCCGCCGCACCTGATCCGCAACTGGGAGCGCGAAATCGGCCGCTTTCTGAACGTCCGGGTGCACGTCATCCGGGGGCTTAAGCCGTATCCGCTGCCGGAGGCGGACGTCTATCTGATCCACTACCTGCTCCTGCGCGGCTGGAAGGACGAGCTGCCCCGGCAGGGCTTTCGCACCGTGATCTTCGACGAGGCGCAGGAGCTTCGCCGCAACGGCACGAGCAAGTACAGCGCCGCGAGCCTGCTTTCGGAATCGTGCGAAAACGCCATCGGCCTCTCCGGCACGCCAATCTACAACCAGGGCGGCGAGATCTGGAACGTGGTCAACATCCTCGACTTCCACTTTCTCGGCGATTGGGAGAGCTTTTCGCGCGAATGGTGCTACGGCTACAACAGCGCGGTCGTGGCCAAGCCGGAGCTGCTGGGCGAGCACCTCCGGCGCGAGGGGCTGATGCTGCGGCGGCTGAAGTCGGACGTGCTGACGGAGCTCGCGCCGAAGCGGCGGCTGGTGCAGGAGATCGACTGGGACGACGCGGTCTACCGCGAACTGATGAAGCCGGTCGCGGAGCAGCTGAACCTGCTGCGCGCCACGGACGATCCCGGCCGCCGCGCGCTGATCGAGGACGCCATCTGCCAGCGCGAACGGCAGGCGACCGGGCTGGCGAAGGCGCCGTTCGTCTGCGCGTTTGTGCGCGCGCTGCTCGAAGCCGGGGAAAAGGTGCTCCTGATGGCGCACCATCACGCCGTGATGGACCTCTACAAGCGCGAGCTGAAGGCGTTCCGGCCGGGATTCATCACCGGCCGCGAGACCGACCGGCAGAAGGACGAGGCCGCCGCGCGGTTCATGGAGGGCAAGACCGACCTGCTGTGCGTGTCGCTGCGCTCGGCGAGCGGGCTGAACCTCCAGCGGGCGACGTGCGTGGTGTTCGGCGAGCTGGACTGGTCGCCGGCGGTGCACTCGCAGGCGGAGGATCGCGCGCACCGAATCGGCCAGCAGGACTCGCTGCTGTGCTACTATCTGGTGTCGCCGCGCGGCTCGGACCGCGATATGCAGGATGCGCTCGGCCTGAAGGTCAGCCAGTTCGTATCGCTGATGGGCGACGAACCCGCGCCGCAGGAGGACGCCGTCCTCCGCCAGAGCCAAGCGCGCGAGCGGATCCGCAAGCTGGTCGAGCGGCTGGAAGAAGAGGCGTGAGGGGGCGCGGGACCGGCTGGCTCGCACGGCGCCCCGGCGAATGCCGGAGAAGTGAAAAGCGCAAATCGTGGGGATTGTCCGTCCGCACTCGCGGCGCTCAGCCAACCGTTCGCAGCGCCAACCGGGAAGCCCGGCATTCAAACGGCATTTCAGGAGTTTTCAAACGCACTCCGCTCCCCAAACCAACCAGCCCCGGACGGGCAATGCCGTCCGGGGTCTTCGCATGGATTCGTTCTTCGCCGCGCTACTCGGCCAGCTCCCGCGCGATCACGCCCTCCATGTAGTAGTCGAGCGAGAGGCCGGTCGCATAGCAGTCCTTCCTGCCGGTTTCATCGTCGGTTACGAGGATGAGGGAGGGTTCGCTGCGATACCAGTTGATCGACACGCCCGTTCCATCGTCGAAGGTCAACGCAACTGTGACGTCAGGTTCCTGATGATAGAAGTCCTCCTCTGGATAAGCGCAGTAGGCGCGCTCATATTGCAAAATCGCCATCAGGCCAAAGTCGCGCGCCGGATCGTCCGTGTCGATCAGGTCGACGTTGACCGGCTCGTCCGGGCCGTTCGCCCGAAAGATTTCGCCGGTGATCGTCCGGTCTCCGGCAATCGCCTCGTAGAGCGTGCCGAGGGACGAGGGAGCCTCGGCCAATTCCCGCGCGATCACGCCCTCTATGTAGTAGTCGAGCGAGAGGCCGTGGCGGTAGAAGCGCGCCTCGCCGCCTTCGGTCACGCAGACGAGCCGCGCGCCGCGGTACCAGTCGAGGTCGGCAGAAGTTCCGTCGTCAAAGGTCAGTTCGACCGACGCGGCGGGTTCCTCCCCATCGATCAGGGCGGCGGCGTCGGCCTCCGGCCATTCGGCATAGGCGCGTTCGTACTGCAAAATCGCCGTCAGGCCAAAGTCGCGCGCCGGATCGCCCGAATCGATCAGGTCGACGCTGACCGGCTCGTCCGGGCCGTTCGCGCGGAAGATTTCGCCGGTGATCGTCCGGTCTCCGGCAATCAGGTCGTAGAGCGTGCCGAGGGATTCCGCGGTTTCCGCGAGGGCGGCGCCGGTCAAGGTCAGGCAGAGAGCGAGCAACAGTGCGAGCTTCTTCATGGAAATCGTCTCCTTTCGCGCGTTGGGATGGATCGCCAGCGATCTGCGCTGTCCTTTAGACGAACGGCGCAGGGCTGAAGTTGCAATTTTTGGAAAAACGGGTTGCAGGCGCAATCAAAGCGCAGTATAATCATAGTTAATGCCTTTGGAATTCGAGGAAAGACGGTATGCAAACGGATAAAAGGAAAAAGATTCTTGCCCTTGCGCTGCTGGCGCTGTTCATCGCGGTCAGCGCGGTGATCGTCGTCCGCGTCGGACGCCCGATGACGCAGTGGGTCGAGAACATCGACAGCTTTCGCGCGTGGGTGGACGCGCACGGCTGGCGCAGCCGGGTGATCTTCATGGCGATGGTCTGCCTGCAGGTGGTCGTGGCGGTCATCCCGGGCGAGCCGCTGGAGATGGCGGCGGGCTATGTGTTCGGCGCGGTGGAAGGCACGCTGTTGTGCCTGGGCGGCATTGCGGCCGGCAGCCTGATCGTGTTCGGATTGGTGCGCGCGTTTGGGCGGCGGCTGGTGGAGCTGTTTTTTTCCAAAGAGAAGATCGATTCGCTGAAGATCCTGCGCAACCCGAAGCGGCTGTACACCGTCACGGCGGTGCTGATGATCCTGCCCGGCACGCCGAAGGATCTGCTGACCTACTGCGCGGGGCTGACGAAGATCCCGCTGGGCGCATGGCTGCTCATCAGCACGTTGGGGCGCATCCCGTCGGTGGTGACGTCGACGCTGTGCGCGCAGGCGCTCGGCAGCGGCGATTACCTGACGGCGGCGATCGTGTTCGGCGTCACGGCGCTGCTGTGCGGCGCGGGGCTGTTCGTGTATGGAAAAATCACCGGAAAGCGCCATGAAGGCGAGGCGAAATAAAAAGCCGCGGCCGAACCGGAAAGGGTTCGGCCGCGGCGATTTTTTTGAGAAAGAGGCGAGACGAAGCGCCCTGCCTCAAGCAGATGCGCTCAAATCACCTCGACCTTGATGAGGTTCGTGTTGCCGGACTGGCCGCTGGGAACGCCGCCGGTGATGACGATCTTGTCGCCGGACTTCAGGCCGAGTTTTTCGCGCGCGAGCTGGGTGGCGACGTAGAACAGCACGTCGGTCGACTTGTACTCCACGCTCATCGTCGGAACCACGCCCCACGACAGCGCCAGCTTGCGCCAGGTGTGCTCGCTGGTCGTGATGCCTAAGATGTCCACCGGCGAGCGGAAGCGCGAGATCATCCGCGCCGTCATGCCCGAGAGCGAGCAGACGACGATGGCCTTCGCGCCGATGTCGATGGCCATGCCGCAGGTCGCGTGCGAGATGGCGTCGACGGTGGAGTGCGTCTGGAACTCCGTGCTGCGGAAGCGCTTGCGGTAGTTGATGTTCTCCTCGGTGGCCAGCGCGATCTTCGCCATGACGGCCACGGCCTCGACCGGGTGCTTGCCCGCGGCGGTCTCGCCGGAGAGCATGATGGCGCTGGTGCCGTCGTAGACGGCGTTGGCGACGTCGGAGATCTCGGCGCGCGTCGGGCGCGGGTTGTAGATCATCGATTCGAGCATCTCCGTGGCGGTGATGACGCGCTTGCCGATCATGCGGCACTTGGTGATCAGCTTCTTCTGGATGGCGGGCAGCTCCTCATAGGGGATCTCGACGCCCATGTCGCCTCGGCCGATCATGATGCCCTCGCATTCCTCACAGATGTCCTCGATGTTGTCGATGCCGGACTGGTTTTCAATCTTGGCGATCAGGCTGATGTGGCCGCCGCCGTTCGCGTTGAGGAAATTGTGCACGTCGATCAGGTCCTGCCGGACGGAGACGAACGAACAGGCGATGTAATCGACGTCGTGCTCGATTCCGAAGAGCATGTCCTGCTTGTCCTGCTCGCTCAAATACACCTGATTGAGCACCTTGTTCGGAAAGCTCATGCTCTTGCGGTTGGACAGCTCGCCGCCGTCGGTGACCGTGCAGTGGATGTCGTGGCCCTCGATGCCGTCCACGACCAGCGACAACAGGCCGTTGTTCAGAAGCACGCGGTCGCCGGGCTTGAGGTCGTTCACGAGGCCGGCGTAGTTGACCGAGACGCGCGTCTCGTCGCCCTCGACGTCGTCCACCGTCAGCGTAAACGGCTCGCCCTCTTTGAGCATGATCTTGCCGTCCTTGAACGTGCGGATGCGGTATTCCGGGCCCTTCGTGTCCAGCATGATCGCGATCGGAAGGCCGAGCTTCTCGCGCACGCGCTTGATCGTCTCGATCTTGCGGTGGTGTTCCTCGTGGGTGCCGTGGGAAAAGTTGACGCGGGCGACGTTCATGCCCGCCAGGCACATCTTCGTCAGGATCTCCTCGTCCTCGCTCGCGGGGCCGATGGTACAAATGATCTTCGTCTTTCTCATTCTCTGCACTCTCCTTAAGTCAGACTTCGATACTCCATCTCCCATTATACGACAGCAGCGTAAAGTTTTTGCGGGAAATTGATCCGAAAATGTATAAATCTGCGGTTTATTCTGACATTTGCCCCTCCAGGGGATCGTTTTTCCGGTAATGCCGGTAGTAGACTGCGCACAGCACGATGCTGGTCAGCGAGGCCAGCGGCGTGGCCAAACCGATGGAGAACAGCGTCGGTTCCGGCCGCATGCTCATCAGGATGGCGAAGGGCATTCGCACGGCCAGCGCGCCGATCAGCCCCTGCACCATCACAAACAGCGTCCGGCCGCAGCCGTTGAAATAGCCGGTGAAGCAGAACAGCACGCTGACCATCAGGCAGTCGAACGAAAAGCCCCTCAGGTATTCCGCCGCGGCGGAGATGATCGCGGCTTCGCCGTTGAAGATCGCCGCCAGCCGGTCGCCGAAGAAAAAGCTCAGCAGGAACATGAACACGCCCATGCCCAGCGCCAGCCCCATGCCGTAGAACATCGCCCGGCGAGCGCGGTGCGGCCGGCGCGCGCCGATGTTCTGCGCGACGAACGCGCTCATCGCCGAGCCGAACGCCGAGGGAATCAGCAGGATGAAGCTGGTGACCTTCTGCGCGATGCCGTAGCCCGCAGAAGTGATGACGCCCATGTTGTTGATGACGGCGTTGACCACCAGAAAGGAGACGTTCGTCAGCGTATCCTGAAGCGCGATGGGGAATCCCAGCCGCACGATGCCGGCGATGTGCGGCACGTTCAGGCGGATGTAGGATCTGCGAAAGTGAAAGGGCAGCTTCGTGCGGCGGATGATGGCCAGCGAGAGAACGACGCTGACCGCCTGTGCGGCGACGGTCGCGATTGCCGCGCCCGCAGCGCCCATGTGAAACACCGCCACCAGCAGCAGGTCGCCTGCGATGTTGACCACGCAGGCGATGGCGACGAAGATCAGCGGAAGCGTCGAATTGCCCAGCCCGCGGAAGATCGCGCTGAGCACGTTGTAGGCGACGATGAAGATCGTGCCCGATGCGCAGATCATCACATACTGGATCGTGAAATCATAGGCCTCTTCGGGAACCTGCATGACCTGCGCGAAGGGATGGCACAGCGCAAGCATCAGCGCGGTGAACGCCGCGCCGACGATGGCGAAGAGCACCACCGACGCGCCGACGATCTCCCCCGCCTCCTCGTAATTCCGCTCGCCGATCTTCCGGCCGATGAGCACCGTCGCGCCCATCGTCAGGCCGAAGATGATCATCATCGGCAGGTTCATCATCGTGCTGCCCGTCGAAACGGCGGACACGCTGCCGGCGTCGCCGGCAAACTGGCCGACGACGATCAGGTCGACCGCGCCGTACATCGCCTGCAAAAACAGCGCCAGCATGATCGGCACCGTAAACCGGATCAGCGGCCTGAGGATCGGTCCCTCGGTAAAAGCGTTTCTCTGTTCCGTCGTCTCCACCGGCAGTCAGCTCCTTCAGTATTTCTGCACCATGCGGCCGGCGTCCATCTCGTAGACGTGGTCGCAGAGCGTCTCGATGTCGATGGGGTTGTGGCTGGCGATCAGCAGCGTGCGCCCCTCGTCCCGCAGCGCGCAAAACAGCGCGCGCATGTCCTCGACGCCCTCGTTGTCCAGCCCGTTCATCGGCTCGTCGAGGATGAGCAGCCGGGGCCGCTCCATCAGCGCCTGCGCGATGCCCAGCCGCTGGCGCATGCCCAGCGAGTAGCGCGAGACGTGCTTTTTGCTGTCCGGATCCAGCCCGACGCGCTCCATCGCCTCGCAGACGTCCAGCTCGTCGATCTTATGGCGGATGTCCGCCAGAAACTTTAGATTCCGAAAGCCGGAATAGTTCGGCAGAAAGCCCGGCGTCTCGATGATCGCGCCGAGGCGGGGCGGGGTCTCGATGTCGCGGCCGATGACCTTGCCGCCAACGCGGATCGTGCCGCGGTCGACGCGCGACAGCCCGGCGATGCACTTGAGCAGCACCGTCTTGCCCGAGCCGTTCCGGCCGACGATGCCGTGGATCTCGCCGCGCTTCATGACCGCGCTGACGTCGCGCAGCACGACCTCGCGGCCGAAGGATTTCGTCACATGGGACAGCCGAATCATTGGTGCACTTCCTTTCTGCCGTAGACAAACACGAACAGCGCGCCGAGCACAGCGGCCAGCAGCAAAAGCACGATGGCCGCATAGGCGACCGTCGGGCACATCCGGCCGTCGCCATAGTCGAGGCACGACAGCCGCGTCAGCGTCAGCGGCGAGAAATAGTAGACGGAGGTGGAGAAGTATTCGGTGATCACGACGTCGAACATCGCTGGCGCCGCGGCAACCAGAAAGCCCGCGCGCCCGCCCGCCGCGGCGTTGACCAGGCACATCGCAAAGCCCAGCGCCGCAAAGCAGACGTAGTGCAGCCCCGCCTCGATGGCCAGCGCCTGAAGCGGCGTGTACACGCGCACGATCCACGGGTCGTAGTTGATGAGGCTGTCGTAGACCTCGTAGGCGCCGTCGACAAAGGCCATGATGCCGTCGCTCCAGCCGGTCGTCCAGTCCACATAGGGCGCGATCCACGCAAGCAGGATCAGCGCCATGGCAACCATGTACAGCGCCGTGGCGCACAGCACATAGTACAGCTGTCCGCGCGCCCACGCCGCACGGCCGGAGCGCAGCAGCAGGTACTTCTGCGCCTCGTCGCGCGGCGGCACGTCGAACAGCAAAAGCAGAAGCCCCAGCGCGAGCATCACCGAAAGCCAACTGTCGTTTAAGAAGAATACCATCAGCGCCGGCCAGCTGATGCGCAGTCCCTCCCCGATGAGCAGCGCGCGGATCGGCGCGATGTAGCGGTCAAAGCACAGCACGCACAGGATCAGAAGCGCCCAGATGCGCGGCGAACCCATCAGCCGGCGCAGGCTGTGGCGGCAGCAGGCCATCGCCCTTCTATCCATACCGCAGCCTCCTTCCCGCGCGCGCCGCAAAGAGGACGCCCATGATGAGGCTCAGCCCGCCGAACACGCCCAGCCCGGCCAGCAGCGTGTCGCGGTAGCTCAGCTCCACCATGCAGTCCTGCAGAAGCGGCAGGTTGAGCCAGTAGGGCGGCTCAAACCAGTAGTACAATTCCAGCGAGAGCCGGTAGGCCGCCAGCGGGATGCACAGCGTCAGCAATACGTTCGGGCAGAACGCGGAGAACGCCAGCGCCATCATCGCCCAGCAGCCGCCGGCCAGAAACTGCATCGCGACCACGCCGCCGTAATAGAGCAGCAGGCCCTTCGGCGCGCCGAGGTTCAGCACATGGGTGAACGGATCGACGGTGACATAGTTCGCCAGAATGTCGCCCGACTGCGGAAATTTCAGGTTGAGCATGCCGATGAACACCGCCGTGCCCAGCGCCGTCGCCAGCCCGCCGGAAAAAAAGCAGGCGAGCGCCTTGCTCAGCAGGTAGCGCCCGTTGCCGGAGCGCATCGCGGCATGGTGGGCAAAGCCGCTGTTCCAGTCGGCGCAGAAGGCGGTCGAAAACGGCAGCGCGGCAAACAGGGGCATGATGTAGGTCACCATGCCCATCGAACCCGCCATGGCGAACGTCGCCAGCGCGTCGCCCTGCTCGTCCATGAAGATGTAGGATACGTCGTTGAAGTACAGCGCGATGTAGGCCGCGATGGCGATGAAGAACCACGGGCCGAATGCGCGCCGCCGGTCGAGTGAAAGCATGTCGGTTTCCTCTCTTTGGTCTTGACTTTACGCGCGCTTGGCGAGCACATCCCGCTCGTAGCAGGCGACCTGCTCAAACCAGCTTTCGTCCGCCGGCACACCCTCCCGGCGGCAGAACTCCTCCCAGATGTCGCCGAAGGGCAGCGTCTTGGCCTCCTCCATCAGCACCATCTTCTCGGTAAACCGAGAAGCGTCCTGGAGCTTCCTGAGCGCTTCATGGGGCTGAAGCAGCGCCCACAGAAGCGCCTTGCGCGCGCTGCGCGTGCCGACGACCCACGCCGCGACGCGGTTGATCGACGCGTCGAAGAAGTCCAGGCCGATCAGCACCCGGTCGAGCGCGTCGTTGCGCACGATTTCCTTCATGATCTCGCGGATCTCATCATCGAACAGCACCACATGGTCCGAATCCCAGCGGACGGCGCGCGTGACGTGCAGCGGAACCTTGTCGAAAAAGCACAACAGCGCCGGGATCTTGTCGCTGACCATCTCGGTGGGATGGTAGTGGCCGTTGTCCAGCAGGTTGTACACGCCCGGATGCGCCGCCGCGTAGGCCATGTAGAACTCGTTCGAGCCGACGGTGTAGCTCTCCAGCCCGATGCCGAACACCTTGCTCTCCACGCTGTCGATCACATGCGGCAGCCGCTCGGCAAACACCTCGTCGAGGCTCTCCTTCAGCCGCATCCGCGGCCCCATCCGGTCGGCCGGCACGTCCTTCAGCCCGTCCGGCACCCAGACGTTGTTGAGCACCTGATCCCCAAGCGCCCGCCCGATCTCGTTGGCGATGCGGCGCGACGCCACGCAGTGGTCGATCCAGAAGCGGCGCGTGCGCTCGTCTGGGCTGGAGAGCGTCAGGCCGTCGCGCACCATCGGATGCGAAAAACAGGTGGGATTGAAGTCGATGCCGAAGCCGTGCGCCTTCGCGAACGCGACCCAAGGCTCAAAGTGGCGGTATTCAATCCGGTCGCGCTCGACGCGCTCGCCCGGCGCAAATACGGCATAGGAGGCGTGCAGGTTGATGCGCTTCTTTCCGGGGATCAGCGAGGCGGCGCGCAGGAAGTCGGCCGTCAGCTCCTCGAAGTTGCGCGCCCGGCCGGGGTAGTTGCCGGTCGTCTGGATGCCGTCGCCCGCGGCGCCGTTCGGCTGGTCGAAGCCGGCCACGTCGTCGCCCTGCCAGCAGTTGATCGAAATCGGCGTCTCAGAAGCCGCGCGCATGGCGTCCTGCACGTCCACGCCGAATTTTTCATAGCGCATCTGCGCACTCTCAAAGCGATCCATAGTCATCCTCCCATCAAATTGCGGAGTCTCGGAACATTCGTCCCATTTTCTACAATTATATCATGTTTCTGCGCAGGCGCGCAACCCGGTTTGTCCGCCAGTTGGCGCAAAATGGCGGCGGGATTTCGACAAAAAAACCGCCCTCCGGAAGCGAACGCTTCGGAAGGCGGAACGGCATCAGCGCTTCAGCGCAGAAAAATAGGCGTCGATCTCCCGCATCCGCGCCGACTGCTCGACGTGGAACGGGCAGCGGCGGTCGCAGTGGCCGCACTGGATGCAGTCGCCTGCGTGCAGGCTGAGCTTGTCATAGTGCCCTGCGGCGAGGACGTCGCCGGCCTTGGAAAGGTCGTAGTACTTGTTGATCAGGCCGATGTTCAGCCCCGCCGGGCAGGGCTGGCAGTGGTTGCAGTAGACGCAGTTGCCATAGGCGTCCTGCGGCGTGAACTCGCCGATGACGGAGTAGTCGCGCGCCTCCGCCGGGGCGTCGAGGTAGGCGAGCGCGCCGCGCAGTTCGTCCATATTGCGCACGCCGGGCAGCACGGTGAGCACCGCCGGCCGGTCGAGCGCATATTGGATGCACTGCTCGTGCGTCAGCGCCCGGCCAAACGGCGAGGTCTTGGCATCCAGCAGCTGGCCGCCGCCGAATGGCTTCATCACGCTGATGCCCACGCCCATGCGCTCGCAATCGCGGTAGAGCGCCGCGCGGTCGGCGACCTCGCCCAGCCCGAACTCGCCCTTGCGGTAGTCATAGGCGGGGTTGATGCTGAACATGAACAGGTCGATCAGGCCCGTCTCCAGCACGCGCCGTGCGATGTGCGGGTCGTGCGAGGAGAAGCCCAGATGGCGCACGCGCCCGGCGTCCTTCTGCTTGAGGATGTAGTCCCACAGCCCGTCGTTCATCACGGCGTCGAGGTCGTCGTCTTCATCGACGCAGTGAATGAAGCCAAAGTCGGTGTAGTCCGTGCCGGTCAGCCGGAGCATCTCCTCAAACTGCGCCTCAATGCGCTTGAGATCCCGCGTCCAGCCATACTTGCCGTCCTCATAGACGGCGCCGAAGTGCATCTGCGTCAGCACGCGGTCGCGCCGCCCGGCAAAGGCGCGGCCGTAGGCCGGAAACGGCGCGGCCTCGGCCAGCGCGAGGTCGAAGAAATTGACGCCGGCGTCGATCGCCGCGGAGATGACGCCGGTCATCTCCTCTACGGAGCCCTTCAGGCCCGAACCGCCGAAGCCGATGACGCTGATCTGTTCGCCGCCATGCGGCAGTACGCGATATTCCATGCTTCCCTCTCCTCCACTGAAAGATGAAAAAATCCGGCCGCCGCGCGGTTCAGCCACAGCGGCCGTTCGTATTTTTCAGTATAGCAGAGCACGGATGGAATTGCAAATGCTCATTGCGAATGCGCAGAAATGCCCGCGGGGCATCGGGACTACTCCTTTTCCGAACCGATGAAAATCGTCTCCCCATAGCCGATCAGGCCGCCGATGTTGTCGCGGATGGCGCGCGGGAAGAGGTTGCTCGTGCGCACGCTGTGCACATCGATCCACTCGCGGCCGATCTGAAAGCGGTCGCGCTGGGTGGGCGCGCGGCAGGGGACGTCCTCGAGCTTGCAGAGGAAGATGAAATAGATTTTGTGGTTCGCGCCGTCCTCGCGCCCCTCGGAGATGCGCTCGTAGATGCCGGAGAGCCGAATCGGCGTGACGGTATAGCCCGTCTCCTCGAGCAGCTCGCGCCGAACCGTCTCGGTCAGCATTTCCCCCGTGCGCTGGCCGCCGCCCGGCAGCGCATAGTATTCGCCAAACCGCGAGACGCAGCGGTTGACGAGGATCTTTCCGCGGCTGAGCACGATGGCCTTGGCCGAATTGCGGGCGGACATGCGCGTCTCCTCCATTCGTCGATCGGTTGCATTGTACAATATTATAATCCATTTTTCGCCCAATAGCAATAGACGGAGAAGAAAAATCAGGATTTCATTTGCCGCCCGCGTCCGTTGGGGGCACGCGGCACAGTTTCTGCACCATTTTCCCGACCAAAGTGAGAATTTTCGCAGATCGGCGCGAACGTACAGGATCGGGCGCTTGGCTTGTGGAAACGGACTGTTTTATTGTTAAGCATCGTTAAGAAATTCGGTAGATCACGTTGATTCGTTGAATCCCGGAGCGCGGCCTGTTACAATAGAAACCAGAGGGGCAACGCCCCGAAACGCACAATCGAGGACTATGGGAGGTTTTTTATGGCAGTCGCAGTCATCATGCCGCGGCAGGGCAACACGGTCGAGAGCTGCATCATCACCAGCTGGCACAAGAAGCCGGGCGACAAGGTCGCGCCGGGCGAAATCCTGTTTTCCTATGAGACCGACAAGGCGGCGTTCGACGAAGAGGCCAAGGTCGAGGGCACGCTGCTCGCCGCCTTCTTCGAGGAGGGCGACGACGTGCCCTGCCTGACGAACGTCTGCGTCGTCGGCCAGCCGGGCGAGGACGCCGAGCCGTTCCGCCCCGGCGCGCCCAAGGCGGACACGGCCGGGCCGGCAGAAGCAAGCGCGCCCGCCGCGCCGGCGGAAGCGCCGGAAGAAGCGCCGGCGCAGGCAATCTCGGATGGAACGCGCATCTCGCCGCGCGCGCGGGCGCTGGCGGCGTCGAGCGGGGCGGATCTCTCCCGCGCCGTGCCGACCGGGCCGGAGGGCCGCGTGATCGCGCGCGACGTGCAGGCGCTGATCGACGCGGGACTTGTGGCGACGCCCGCGGCGCGCGGAACGGCGGCGTTCGGCGCGGAGGGCACCGGTCTGGGCGGCCGCGTGACGCTGGCCGACCTCGCGCGGACGGCGGAAGCGCCGGCGCCCCAGGCGGCGGTTCCCGCGGCGCCGGAAGAGGCGGACAGCTACGTGGAGCCGCTGAGCCACATGCGCAAGGTCATTGCGAAATCGATGACGCTGTCGCTTGCGGCGATGGCGCAGCTGACGCACAACATCTCCTTCGACGCCACCGAGATCCGCCGGATGCGCGCGCTGTTCAAGGAAAAGGGCGAGCCGTTCGGGCTGTCGCGCGTCTCGATCAACGACATCGTGCTCTACGCCGTCGCGCGGACGCTCGCCAATCCCGCGCACCGCGCGCTCAACGCGAACCTGATCGACGACGGCAAGTCGATGCGCTACTTCCGCGCGGTGCACCTCGGCATGGCGGTGGACACCGACCGCGGCCTGATGGTGCCGACGATCTTCCACGCCGAGAAGCTGTCGCTTGCGCAGATCTCAGCAGAGGCGAAGCGGCTGGCGAAGGCGTGCCGCGAGGGCAAGATCGGCCCGGACGAACTGCGGGGCGCGTCGTTTACGGTGTCGAACCTCGGCTCGCTGGGCATCGAATCGTTCACGCCGGTCGTCAACCCGCCGCAGACGGGCATCCTGGGCGTCTGCGCGATGAAGGACGCCGTGCGGATGCGCGACGGCCAGATCGAGGTCTATCCGAGCGTCAACCTCTCGCTCACCTACGACCACCGCGCGCTCGACGGCTCGCCGGCGTCGCGGTTCCTGTTGGACCTCAAGGCGAATCTGGAAAACTTTGCGCTGCTGCTGGCGCTGTGACGCGAGGAGGCGTGGAAAACCATGGCGGTGGAATACGATCTGATCGTGCTGGGCGGCGGCCCGGCGGGCTATCTGGGCGCGGAACGCGCCGCAAAGGCGGGGCTGAAGACGGCCCTGTTCGAGGAAAAATCGCTGGGCGGCGTCTGCCTGAACGAGGGCTGCATTCCCTCCAAGGCGCTGCTCAATTCGGCAAAGCTCTACGAGCACGCGCGCGAGGGCGGAAAGTACGGCGTGCTGTGCGGCGAGGTCCGGCTCGACCAGAAGGCAGTGGTGGAGCGGCGCGGCCGCGTGGTTCGGACGCTGGTGAGCGGCGTCGCGGCAAAGATGCGCGGCGCGGGCGTGAAGGTGTTCTCCGCGCGCGCGAAGATCGCCGGGCGCGTGGACGGCGGCTTTTCGGTCGAGGCGGGCGGAGAGGTTCACACCGCCGCGCGGCTGCTGATCGCCACGGGCTCGTCCGCGGTCGTGCCGCCGATCCCCGGCGTGCGCGAGAACCTGGGCGGCTTCGTCGCGACGAACCGCGAGATCCTGACGCTGACCGAGGTGCCGGACAGGCTGGCGGTCATCGGCGGCGGCGTCATCGGGCTGGAGATGGTCGCCTACTACGCCGCGGCGGGCGCGAAGGTCACCGTGGTCGAGATGCTCGACCACATCGCCGGGGCGACCGACCGGGAGCTGAGCGGCATGCTCAGGCGGGAGCTGGAAAAAAAGGGCGTGAAATTCCTGCTGAGCCACAAGTGCCTGTCGGTCGAGCCGGGCAAAGTCGCCGCCGAGGCGCCGGACGGAAGCCGGGTCGAGATCCCGGCGGACAAGGTGCTCTTGTCCATCGGCAGGCGCGCAAACGTCAGGGACATCGGGCTGGAGGCCCTCGGCGTGGAGACGAACCGCGCTGGCATCGCGACCGACGCGCAGTGCCGGACGAACGTCGAAAACGTCTACGCCGCCGGCGACGTCAACGGCCACCACATGCTGGCGCACACGGCCTACCGCGAGGCGGAGGTCGCCGTCAACGCCATGCTCGGCCGGCGCGACCGGATGCGCTACCGCGCGAACCCCTCCGTCATCTACACCCTGCCGGAGATCGCCTCCGTCGGCCTGACCGAGGAGGAGGCGAAGGCGGAGGGCGTCGAATACGAGGTCAAAAAGCTCTCCATGCGCTATGCCGGCCGCTTCGTCGCGGAGAACGAGGGCGGCGACGGGCTGTGCAAGATCCTCGTGGACAAAAAGCACCGCAACGTCCTCGGCGTGCACCTGCTGGGCAGCTACGCCAGCGAGATCATCTGGGGCGCGGCCGAGATGATCGAGACGGAGCTGCGCGTGTGCGACGTCAAGGAGCTGATCTTTCCGCATCCGACCGTCAGCGAGATCCTCCGCGAAGTCATCTGGGAATTTGACGACGCGGCGAAGTGACCCGCGGGCGTTTGACCATTCAAAGGAGCGAATACCATGTCCAAGCAGCTGTACATCGACCCGTCCGCCGTGCGCGCGCCGGGCAGCATCCACTTTGAGGACATCCCCGTCAACCGCTATCAGAAGACCGTCCGCGACGAGGCGGGCAACTTCACGAAGGAGCAGCTGGTCAACATCTATCGCGACATGCTGACGCTGCGCGAGTTCGAGACGATGATCAACCTCATCAAGACGACCGGCGAATACGAGGGCATCGCCTACAACCACCCCGGCCCGGCGCACCTGTCGATGGGACAGGAGGCCGCGGCCGTCGGCGAGGCGTTTCACCTCGACGTCGACGACTACATCTTCGGCTCCCACCGCGCCCACTCGGACATCCTCGCCAAGGGGCTTTCGGCCATCGAAAAGCTGTCCGACGATCGGCTGCTCGGCATCATGCGCGGCTTTCTGGGCGGCGCGACGCTCGCCGCCGTCGAGCGCCAGCCGCACGACACGGTCAAGGATCTGGCGATCGATTTCCTCCTCTACGGGGCGATGGCCGAGATTTTCGCGCGCGAGACCGGATTCAACCGCGGCCTCGGCGGATCGATGCACACGTTCTTCACGCCGTTTGGCATCTATCCGAACAACGCCATCGTCGGCGGCTCCGGCGCGATCGCCCTGGGCGCGGCGCTGTACAAGCGCGTGAACCGCCAGCCGGGCATCGTGGTCGCCAACATCGGCGACGGCGCGCTCGGGCGCGGCCCGGTGCTCGAGGCGCTCAACATGGCCGGCATGGGCCAGCTGACGGAGTTGTGGCCGGACGGCATGAAGGGCGGCCTGCCGGTGATGTTCAACATCGTCAACAACCAGTACGGCATGGGCGGCCAGACCGTCGGCGAGACGATGGCCTACGACGCGCCCGCGCGACTCGGCGCCGGCTTCAACCCCAACCAGATGCTGGCCGAGCGCGTGGACGGCTTCAACCCGCTGGCCGTGATCGAGGCGTACGGCCGCAAGAAGAAGCTGCTGCTGGAGGGCAAGGGTCCGGCGCTGCTCGACGTGGTGACCTACCGCTTCGCCGGCCACAGCCCGTCGGACAGCTCGTCCTACCGGACGAAGGAGGAGATCGCCGCCTGGGAGGCGCAGGACCCGATCGCCGAATACCGCCGCCAGCTGATCGAGGCCGGCGTGGCGACCGAGGCGGAGTGCGACGAGATCGCCGAGCGCGTCAAGCGGACGAACCTGCGCAACTTCAAGCTCTCCATCGACGAGAGCGTCTCGCCGCGGATGGACCTGGTCAAAAACCCCGACGCGATCGCCGATTTGATGTTCACCAACGGCCACGTCGAGGCGTTCTCCGACGCGCAGCCCGAGGTCAACATGCCCCTTCAGGACAACCCGCGCGTGCAGGCCATCGCCCGCAAGGAGCGCTTCGGCATCGGCAAAGACGGCAAGCCCGTCTCCAAGAACAAGGTCTATCAGCTGCGCGACGGGCTGTTTGAGGCGATCATCGACCGCTTCTACAAGGATCCGACGCTCGTCGCCTACGGCGAGGACGTGCGCGATTGGGGCGGCGCGTTCGCGGTGTACCGCGGGCTGACCGAGGCGCTGCCGTACCACCGCCTGTTTAACGCGCCGATCAGCGAGTCGGCCATCGTCGGCTCCGCGGTCGGCTACGCCATGGCGGGCGGCCGCGCGCTGGTCGAGCTGATGTACTGCGATTTCCTCGGCTGCGCCGGCGACGAGGTGTTCAACCAGATGGCGAAGTGGCAGGCGATGTCCGCCGACGTCATCAAGATGCCGGTCGTGCTGCGCGTGTCCGTCGGGTCGAAGTACGGCGCCCAGCATTCGCAGGACTGGACGAGCCTGACGGCGCACATCCCGGGGCTGAAGATCGCCTTCCCGGCGACGCCCTACGACGCCAAGGGCCTGATGGCCTCCGCGCTGGTCGGCACCGACCCGGTGGTGTTCTTTGAATCGCAGCGCATCTACGACGTCGGCGAGCAGTTCCACGAAGGCGGCGTGCCCGCGGACTACTATGAGATCCCGTTTGGCAAGGCCGACGTCAAGCGCGCCGGAAAAGACGTGACGATCGTGACGTTCGGCGCGGTGCTCTACCGCGCGCTGAAGGCGGCGGACGAACTCTCGGAGAAGTACGGCATGGAGGCCGAGGTCATCGACGCGCGCACGCTGGTGCCGTTCGACTACGAGACGGTGCTCGAATCCGTCCACAAGACCGGCCGGCTGGTCGTCGTGACCGACGCCTGCGAGCGCAATTCCTTCGCGAGCGAGGTCGCGCGGCAGGTGACCGAGCTGGCGTTCGACGATCTGGACGCGCCGCCGGTGGTCGTCGCCTCGCGCAACTGGATCACGCCGGCGCACGAGCTGGAGGAGGCGTTCTTCCCGCAGCCGTCGTGGATCCTCGACGCCATCGATGCGAAGATCGTGCCGCTCAAGGGTCACGTCCGCACCACCAACCAGACGCGCGGCGAAAAGCTGCGCAACGAGCGCCGCGGCGTGTAAAACGCCGGGCAAGAGAAGCTCGGCGGCGTACCGACTGGCACACGGCCGGTACACCGCGCGCGAAGCAAACCGCCGCGGCGTGTAAAAACGCCGGACAAGAGAAGCTCGGCGGCGTACCAACTGGCACACGGCCGGTACGCCGCGCACGAAGCAAACCGCCGCGGCGTGTAAAAACGCTGCAACAGAAGAAAACTCGGCGGCGTACCGACTGGTGGACGGCCGGTACGCTGCGCGCGAAGCAAACCGCCGCGGCGTGTAAAAAACGCTGCGCAAGAGAAAGCCGCCCCGCGAAGGACAAACCTCGTGGGGCGGCTTTGTGCCGCTGGAAGCGCTTGGACATTTGGGGCTGAAACGGCTTGGGCAAAAATTCATTTGCGCTTCAGATATTTTTGGGTGTAGGGGCACACGGCGAAGCAGAGGCCGCAGAGATCGACCTCCCTGCCCGTCGCCGCCTTCATGCGCTCGACCTGCGTCCGCTTGCAGTCCTCCCTGCAAAAGATCTCCTCGCGCCCGACGCCGGGGCTCCACAGCCGCCCGGTCAGCGCATGGGCGGGACAGCGGTCGACGCAGAGGGAACAGCTTCCGCACCGGCTCTCGTCCACGGGCGCGTCGGCCGGCAGCGGCGCGTCGGTGAACAGGCTGGACAGGCGGACGGCGCTGCCGAACTCCGGGGTGACCAGCAGGCAGCTCTTGCCGATCCAGCCCAGCCCGGCGCGCGTGGCGACCGTCTTGTGGGGAAGCGGCGTGCGCCACTGCGAATCCTGCTTTACGGCGAGGGTCGTGTTGGCCCGGGCGCGAAACCCCTGCGCGCGCAGGAACTCCGCCCCGACGGAGACGATTTCGTTGAGCTGCGCGTTCATGGCGTGATAGGCTTCGTAGTATTCCTGCGTGGGCGCGGTCTGGAGATCCCGCACAATCCCCTTCGGCACGGGAACGGCGACGGAGATCCCCACCGGCATTTCGCTCCCGGCGACGCCCGTCAGATCCGCGACGCCGGTTAGCCGGGCGCCCTTTTCCCTGAGCAGATGGAACAAATCCTCTCGAATCGCGGCGATGTCCGGCATTTTCCAAACGCCTCCCTGACTGTAAGATGCTTCCATTATACCAGAAATCCGCGCCGCGGCAAGCGCTTTTCAAAAAAAGCGGCGCCCCGCAGAAGAGTTCCCGCAGAACGTCCCAACTTACCAACCCCGATGAAGAGCGCGAGAGGGTCGCGGCCCTCTCGCATAAAAAATCATGCCCGGCGGAAGGTTGAAAACCCATGGGGTTTTCAAGTTGGCCAGGGCCGACCGATTTTGACGATTTGGAAAATCGGCAAAACCGCTTCTGTACGCCGGCACGGGCGCTGATTTTTGCGTCGGAAAATCCCATTTCCCAGAGCAAAAATTGCTTCCTCACAAATTTCACTTGTGCCGCATAGCAGTATGAGCAAAAATTGGAGGGAACAGCGAGGCGCAGAAGCCTCAGATTTCTGCGGCTTCGCCTTGGGGAAAAACTGCCGCGGCTCAAATTTTCAATTTGAGCCGCGGCGCTTGGCGTGGGGAGTTTCCTCCCCCGTCCACACCATTCGTCAATACACGACGACCTTCGTATTTACCGGGCAGTTGTTGTAGATCCACTTGGCGTCCTCGACACTCAAGCGGACGCAGCCGTGCGACGCCTTGCGGCCGAGGTTGTTGACCGAGCTCTGCGTCACCGCGCCGCCCTTTTCGTTGTAGAGCACCGAGTGGAACAGGATGTCGCCCTCGATATAGTAGGCGTACTGCGCCCAGCAATCGAACTTCTTGAAGTAGTGCCAGCGGGCACCGGGGCCGGTTCCGCTCTGGAACGTGCCCTTCGGAGTGGGCGTCGCATCCTTGCCGGTGGAGCACTTCATGGTGCGCACCAGCACGGTGTGCTCGTTGTTCTCGTCCAGACCGTAGGCGTACACGCGCTGGTCGGCGATGCTGATCTTGAGCACATAGGGCTTCAGCGCCTTCAGCGCGTCTTCGGAGAACAGCAGCTCGAGCGTATCGTCGCCGGCGATGCCGGACTGCTCCAGCTCGTTGCGCTTCTGGAAGTTGCGCAGCGCGGTCTCGGTGCCGTTTCCATAGACGCCGTCGAGCGCGCCGTAATAGTACTCCAGCGTGTTCAGCCGCCGCTGCAGGCGGACGACGTCGATGCCGGACGAGCCGTTGGACATCCGCTCGGGGATGGCCGGGAAGTCGGCGGAATAGAAGTCGTCCAGCAGGATCGGATCGGCGATGCCGTTGACCGACACGGTCAGCAGGTCCTCGATGCTGCCGCCGCTCGCCTCGAGCTGCGCCATGGCCTGCGCGTCCGCGCGAATCTGCTGTTCCTCGAGATCGCGCATGTACTGCTGCAGGTTGCGCACGCCGTTGGCGGTCGAATTGCCGTAGTCGCCGTCGACGGAGCCGTTCATGAAGCCGAGCACGCGCAGCCGCAGCTGCAGCTTCTCGACTTCCTCGCCGGACGAGCCCTCGGTCAGCATCGGGTTCTCGGGCGCGACGGCATCCTCGGAGAAGAGGAGGTTCTGCGTCGCGAGGTCAGCGACGCCGGTCTGCTCCAAGTCGTTGTAGTATTGGAAGATGCGCACGGACCGCGCCGTATCGCTTCCATAGATGCCATCGGCCTGGCCGACCATGCAGCCCAGCTGGATGAGCCTGCGCTGCATCCTCAGCACCGCATCGCCGCTGTCGCCCTGCTTAAGATCCGTGCGCGCGGGCTTGAAGGCGTCGCTGTACAGGTAGGCCTGAAGCGGCGCATCGGCCACGCCGTCAACGGGCGTCGCGGGCGTCGGCTGCGGCTCGGGGGTCGGCGTCGGCTCGGGCTGCTCGGTTGGCTCCGCCGAAGCGTCCGGATTGGGCGTGGGCGTCGGCTCGGGCGTCTGGGTCGGCTCGACGGTCGGAAGCGCGTCGATCACGTCCTGCTCAAGCGCGCGGATGTGCTCCTCCAGCGCCTCGACGGCGGCCTGCGTGTTCGGGCCGAAGTAGCCGTCGGCATCGTCGTTCAGGTATCCCAATCGGATCAGCGCCTCCTGAAGCCGCTGCGTCGCCGCGCCGTTGACGCCGCTGGTCAGCTCAGGATAGTAGGGCAGCGTGACGGTGATCTCCGAGACGAGCAGCGCCTCGCTCGCCCACGGCTCGGCGCTCTGGGCGCGCTGCGCGTCGCGGCGGGCGTCGGCGATTGCCTCGGCCACCACGTTGGCCAGCGATTCGGTATCCGCGGCAATGCCCTGGATCGCGGCGCTCGCCGTGCTGGACAGCCATTCATCGACGGCCTCCCAATCGGCGTCGGTGAAATCCGAGGTTGCGATCAGGTCAAAGTCGATGCGCAGGGTGGTGCCGTCGGAGCCGATCTTCTCGATGGCGTAGGCGTGGGGGGTCTGCGCCGTCCCCTCGGGCAGCGCGTGGTCGTACTGGACGGTCGTCGCCTTCGGGAGAAGCGATTCATCCATCAGCGTTTGTATGTCCGCCTGCCAATCCTCCTCGACCTGCACCTCCGCCGAGGAAATGGCGGCGATCGAGGCGATCAGCGCGACGACGAGAGTCAGCGCGAGGTAGATGCGTAGCTTCTTCATCTGCCTTCCTCCGGTTTCTGTTTTTGTGTGTGCAATATATAGACGCAGGGAAGTCGCTTTTTGTTGCCGCGTTTCGACATTTTTCCCGCAGGAAATATTCCGAAATTCGACCATGTTTCGCCATGCGGCGCACCGCCGTCCCCCTCTCCCCGAAGGCGATGAAAAACTTCGGTTAATTCGCTTGCAAAGCGGCAAACGGGCATGGTATAATCAGGACATATTGGCGATGAGGGAGAGAGTAGCGCCCCGCATCGCGCCCTTCAGAGAGCCGCGCCCTCGGCTGGAAGCGCGGCGGGCGCGCGGAACGTGAAGTTCGCTCCGGAGCTTTCGCGCTGAACAGACGCAGTAGGCGCGGACGGATTCATCCCCGTTATTCAGATGAGAGGCCGGGCGCGTCCCGGCGAAACCGGGTGGTACAGCGGAGTGTTGCGGCTTCGCCCCTGATGGGGCGGGGCCTTTTTTGTACCCACCATGCAGACTGGAAGGAGAGAAAACCATGGAGAGCAAACTGCGGGAGATTCGCGAGCGCGTGCTCGGCGAGCTCGCAAAGGCGGAATCGTCGGCGGCGCTGGAGCAGATCCGCGTCGGCGTGCTGGGCAAGAAGGGCGAGCTGACGGCGCTGCTGCGCGGCATGGGCAAGCTGCCGCCGGAGGAGCGGCCGAAGGCCGGCCAGCGGGTCAACGAGGTCCGCGCGGAGCTGGAAGGCGCGCTGGAGGCGAAGGGCGAAGAGATCAAGGCGCGGGAAAAGGCCGCGCGGCTCGAGGCCGAGGCCGTGGACGTCACCCTGCCCGGCCCGGCGCGCGGCGCCGGCTCGCTGCACCCGATGAACATCGCACTCGAGCGCATGATCGACATCTTCGTCGGCATGGGCTATGAGGTCGTCGAGGGGCCGGAGGTCGAGTACGACCACTACAACTTCGAGCTGCTCAACCTGCCGAAGAACCACCCCGCGCGCGACGCGCAGGACACGTTCTACATCGACGACAACATCGTGCTGCGCACGCACACCTCGCCGGTTCAGGCGCGCATCATGACCACGCGCAAGCCGCCGATCCGCATCGTCTGCCCGGGGCGCGTCTACCGCGCCGACGAGGCCGACGCCACGCACTCGCCGGTGTTCCACCAGATGGAGGGCCTGGTCATCGACGAAAACATCACCATGGGCGACCTGAAGGGCACGCTGGACGAGTTCGCCCGCCAGATGTACGGCGAGGGCATCCGCACGCGCTTCCGCCCGTCGTTCTTCCCGTTCACGGAGCCGTCGGCTGAGGTCGACCTCACCTGCGCGAACTGCCACGGCGAGGGCTGCCGGATGTGCAAGGGCACCGGCTGGATCGAGGTGCTCGGCGCGGGCATGGTCAACCCGAAGGTGCTGGACATGTGCGGCATCGACTCCAAGAAGTACTCCGGATTCGCGTTCGGCATGGGCGTGGAGCGCATCGCGCTGCTCAAGTACAACATTCCGAACCTGCGCTATCTGTATGAAAACGACCTGCGCTTCCTCACGCAGTACCGGTAAGGGGGAAATCAAGCGATGAAAGTGCCGATGAAATGGCTGAAGGAATATGTGGACATCGACCTGAGCGCGGAGGAATACGCCGCGCGCATGGTCATGACGGGCACGGCCGTCGAGGGCGTGGAAAAGACCGGCGGACAGTTCGACCGCGTGGTCGTGGGCTACGTCGTCTCCTGCGTGGATCACCCGAACTCCGACCACCTGCACCTGTGCATGGTGGACGTCGGCGCCGGCGAGCCGGTTCAGATCGTCTGCGGCGCGCCGAACGTCCACGCGGGGATGCGCGTGGCGGCGGCGCTCGACGGCGCGCACCTGCCCGGCGGCGTGAAGATCAAGAAGAGCAAGATGCGCGGCGAGATCTCCAACGGCATGCTCTGCTCGGGTCCCGAGCTGGACATCCCCGCGGGGCTGTATCCCCACATCGGCGACGAGGGCATCCTCGAGATCTTCGAGGACGCCGCGCCGGGCACGGACGTCAAGGAGGTGTTCGGCTTAGGCGACGACGTGATCGACTTCGAGATCCTCGCCAACCGGCCGGACTGCCTGTCCGTCTGGGGGCTCGCGCGCGAGAGCAGCGCGGTCTTGGAGAAGCACTTCGTCATGCCGGAGATCGCCGTCGAGGAGACGGGCGCGGGCCGGTTTGAGGACTACGCCACCGTCCGCGTGCTCGACGACGACGTCTGCCGCCGCTACTGCGCGCGCGTCATCACGAACGTCAAGATCGGGCCGTCGCCCAAGTGGATGCGCGAGTACCTCTACGGCGCCGGCGTCCGCCCGATCAACAACATCGTCGACATCACGAACTTCGTCATGCTCGAAACCGGCCAGCCGATGCACGCCTTCGACCTGAGCAAGGTGCGCGACCAAACGATCGTCGTCCGCCGCGCGCGCCCGGGCGAGAAGCTGACCACGCTGGACGGCAAGGAGCACGTGCTCGACGAGACGATGCTCGTCATCGCCGACCACGACAACGCCACCGGCCTGGCCGGCATCATGGGCGGCGAGGAGTCCGAGATCGTGGACGGCACGGTCAGCGTGCTGTTTGAATCCGCGGCGTTCGAGCGCGCGAACAACCGCATCACCGCGCGCAAGCTCGGCATGCGCACCGAGGCGTCCGGCCGCTTCGAGAAGGGCGTCAACCCGGACGGCTCCCTCGAGGCGTTGGAGCGCGCGTGCATGCTGGTGAACATGCTCGAGTGCGGCGACGTCGTGCCCGGCGCGTTCGACCACTATCCGAACCCGATCCCGCCGCGCACGATCGAGGCCGAGGTTTCGCGCATCTGCCGCCGCAACGGCGTGGACGTGCCCGGCGAGCAGATGGAGGACATCTTAAACCGCCTGTACATCGACACCACGCTGGCGGGCGGCGTGCTGACGTGCGAGATCCCGTCGTTCCGGCAGGACATGGAGACCGACGCCGACGTGGCCGAGGAAGTGCTGCGCATGTACGGCTACGACCACATCCCGTCGACGCTGATGAACGCGGTGACGATGCCCGGCTTCCGCGGCGAGAAGATGCGCTTCAACGACCGCGTCAAGGCCGCGCTGGTCGGCATGAACTTCTACGAGATCCTGAACTACTCCTTCGTCAGCCCGAAGTGGATGGATTCCCTCGGCCTTCCGGCGGACGATCCGCGGCGCGACACAGTCGCGCTGCGCAACCCGCTGGGCGAGGACACGTCCGTGATGCGCACGACGCTGGCGCCGTCGATGCTGTCCACGCTGGCGTTCAACTTAAACCGCGGCAA
>NHCFR01400__coassemble_597_pt1 | contig 29832 bp, 22 predicted proteins | sample NHCFR01400__metabat2_low_PE_007 | metagenome-assembled genome bin NHCFR01400 | reverse complement strand
TGTATCTTCGGATATGAGGGTATTTGCTTTGTGTTCTCTAATGGAACTTCACAGACGTAAAGGCAAGGCAACCGTCGAGATAAAAGAATACGGTGAGAATGACGAGCATTCTCACCGTACATATAATAGGTCTATTCAGTTTTCCTCTAACGGGACGATAGCCTACTTTTGTTTAATAGCAGCCTGCGCGGCGGCGAGGCGGGCGATCGGCACGCGGAAGGGCGAGCAGGAGACGTAGTTCAGGCCGATCTTGTGGCAGAACTCGATCGACGACGGATCGCCGCCGTGTTCGCCGCAGATGCCGAGCTTGATGTCCGGGCGGGTGCTGCGGCCCTTCTCGGCGGCCATCTGAATCAGCGCGCCGACGCCGGTCTGGTCGAGCTTGGCGAACGGGTCGAACTCGTAGATCTTGTGCTCATAGTAGGCGTCGAGGAACTTCGCGGCGTCGTCGCGGCTGAAGCCGAACGTCATCTGCGTCAGGTCGTTGGTGCCGAAGGAGAAGAACTCGGCCTCGCGGGCGATCTCATCGGCGGTGACGGCGGCGCGCGGAATCTCGATCATCGTGCCGACGTGGTACTTCATGTCCAATCCGGAATCGGCGATCAGCTCGTCGGCGACGGCGGTGACCGTGTCCTTGACGAACTTCAGCTCGCGCGCCTCGCCCACCAGCGGGATCATGATCTCGGGCGTGATGTGGTATTCCGGATGCTCGCGGGTGACGTTGATCGCGGCGGTGATGACGGCGCGGGTCTGCATCTCGTAGATGCACGGATACGACACCGCCAGACGGCAGCCGCGGTGACCCATCATCGGGTTGAACTCGTGCAGGCTCTCGACGGTCTCCATCAGCTCCTGCACGGAGATCTTCATCTCGCGCGCGAGTTCGACGATGTCCTCCTCGCGGGTGGGCAGGAACTCGTGCAGCGGCGGATCGAGATAGCGCACGGTCATCGGGCGTCCCTCGAGCACGCGGTACATGGCCTCAAAGTCGCTCTGCTGGTAGGGCAGCAGCTTGTTCAGCGCCATCTTGCGGGATTCCACCGTCTTGGCCACGATCATCTCGCGCACGGCCTTGATGCGGTCGCCCTCAAAGAACATGTGCTCGGTGCGGCACAGGCCGATGCCCTCGGCGCCGAACTTGACCGCCTGCTCCGCGTCGCGCGGGTTGTCGGCATTGGCGCGGATGGCCAGCTTGCGCGCGGCGTCCGCCCAGGCCATGAAGCGGCCGAAGTCGCCGGAGATGGTGGCCTCGACGGTCGGGATCGCCTCGCCGTAGATCTTGCCGGTGGAGCCGTCGAGCGAGATCCAGTCGCCCTCGGTGAAGGTGCGGCCGCCCAGCTCGAAGGAACCGTCGTGCATCTTGATTTCGGAACAGCCGGAGACGCAGCAGGTGCCCATGCCGCGGGCGACGACCGCCGCGTGGGAGGTCATGCCGCCGCGAACGGTCAGGATGCCCTGCGAGCAGACCATGCCCTCGATGTCCTCGGGCGAGGTCTCGAGGCGGACGAGCACGACCTTGTGGCCCTTCTCGGCCCACTTGGCGGCGTCCTCGGCGGTGAACACGATCTGGCCGCACGCCGCGCCCGGAGAGGCTGCGAGGCCGGAGCCGACCGGCTTGGCCATGGCCAGCGCCTTGGCGTCGAACATCGGGTGCAGCAGCGAATCGAGCTGCTTCGGCTCCACGCGCAGCACGGCCTCTTCCTCGGAGATCATGCCCTCGTCGACCAGGTCGACGGCGATCTTCAGCGCGGCGGCGGCGGTGCGCTTGCCGTTGCGGGTCTGCAGCATGTAGAGCTTGCCGTTTTCGATGGTGAACTCCATGTCCTGCATGTCGCGATAGTGGTTTTCCAGACGGCTGGCGATGGTCTTGAACTGCTCGTAGACCTCGGGCATGTCCTTCTCCAGCTGGGAGATGTGGCTGGGCGTGCGGATGCCGGCGACGACGTCCTCGCCCTGCGCGTTGATGAGGTATTCGCCGAACAGCGCCTTTTCGCCGGTGGCGGGGTCGCGCGTGAAGGCGACGCCGGTGCCGGAGCGCTCGTTCAGGTTGCCGAACACCATCGGCTGGACGTTGACGGCGGTGCCCCACGAATAGGGGATGTCGTTCATGCGGCGGTAGACGTTCGCGCGCGGGTTGTCCCACGAGCGGAACACGGCCTTGACCGCCTCGATGAGCTGCTCCTTCGGGTCGGACGGGAAATCCGTGCCCTTCTGCTCCTTGTAGTATTCCTTGAAGCGCTTGACGAGCTCCTTCATGTCGTCCACGCCGAGCTCGATGTCCTCGGTGACGCCCCGCGCCTCCTTGACCTCGTCGATGATGACCTCAAAGGTCTTCTTCGGGATCTCCATCACGACGTCGGAGAACATCTGGATGAAGCGGCGGTAGGAATCGTAGACGAAGCGCTCGAACTTCGGGTCGGGGTTTCCGGCGATCAGGCCAGCCGCGACGGTGTCGTTGATGCCGAGGTTCAGGATGGTGTCCATCATGCCGGGCATCGACGCGCGCGCGCCGGAGCGGACGGAGACGAGCAGCGGGTTGGCGGCGTCGCCAAACTTCTTCTCGTTGATCTTCTCGATCTTGGCGAGAGCTTCCTCGATCTGCGCCATGATTTCCGGCGCGATCTGCCGGCCGTTCTCGTAGTAGGACGTGCAGGCTTCCGTTGAAATCGTGAAGCCCTGCGGGACAGGCAGGCCAAGGTTGGTCATCTCCGCGAGGTTCGCGCCCTTGCCGCCCAGGGTGTTGCGCATTTGGGCGTTGCCTTCGCTGAAGAGATAAACGTACTTCTGCATGTGAATCCTCCTGATCGTCTGGATTTGGAACCGCTCGCGCCGCGCGAGCTTTTGAAATCAGTTTATTATACAGCAGTATCGCGCATTTTACAAGTGCGTTCTGGTAAATAAACCTATTTTTGTGCAGAATTCGCGGCGCGCATTGGATAAATCGTGAAAATGCGGGAAAAGGGCGAAGAACCCATGGTTCTCCGCCCCAGACCGCTGGCAAACGCCAGAATTGCTCTGGTCAAACGGCGACTTGCGGCGATTCCGGCTTCCATCGTCCGCTTTGCTCGCAAAATGCGGCGAATTGCGTCTGCGCTCACTTTTTGCGGTGTCTGCGGATCATTGTGCCCGCCCATGCGCCCAGCGCCGCCGCCGCGGCGACGACGGCGATGCTGGCCGGAAGGGCCGCCGAGCCGGACAGGCAGGACAGCAGGATCAGCGCCGCGCACGCCAGCATCAGAAGCGGCGCCGCCAGCCCGAAGAGCACCTGCCGGCGGAGCAGCACCCGCAGCAGGCCATTTTTGCAGTGGAAGGTGTCGAAGCGGTAGTGCACGCTCGAACTGCCGATCGTGGTCAGCAGCGCAAGCCCTGTGCCCACCAGCAGCCCAAACGCAGCGCTGAGCGCTGTGTCGCCGTTCGACAAAAGCATTCCCGCGCCTGCGGCGATCACTGCCAACAGCACGAAGCGGAAGGCCAGCGCCTTGAGCAGCTCCGCTTCGCTGGCGTAGACAGTCGCCGGAACCGGCCGGGTCGCGCCGCCCGAAGCGGCCGTGCTGCCCGAGGAGGCCGCATTTCCCTTCAGAAGCAGCAACAGCGCCGCCGCGCCCTGCTCCGGACGGCCGCCGCGCACCTGCCCGACGCAGTGGTTCAGCCCCGCGGGGCCCGCCGTGTCGTAGACCCGGCCGTCCGGCTCGATGTGGCCAACGCAGTGGCCGGAGGCCTCGCCCGCGGTGCGGGACACGTCGTAGATCCGCCCGTCCGCGCCGATGTGGCCGACGCACTGGTAGGCGCTCTCGCCGAAGCCGCGCGCCGTGCTGTAGACGTTGCCGTCGCTGGCGATGTGGCCCGCGCAGCGATCCAGATTCTCCGCGCCAACCTCGCCGGGGCGCGAATGGTAGACGTTGCCGTCGTCCGCGACGTGCCCGACGATCTGCGCGTAGTGCGTCGATGTTCCCGAGCCGTAGATTTCACACAGCATAGGTCCGGCCTCCCGCGTCTTTGCCGCAAATTTTCCTTTATTTTACCGCGCGGGCCCGAAAAAGTCAAGCGCGGCGCGGCGGCGGCGCGATCGGGCGTATTGACGCGGCGCGGGAAATGCGCGATAATAACAAGTGTGCTTTGTCGAATTCTCAACAGATGGGCGGAGGAAATATGTCGCATCTCATCACATCGGTCGATCCGCACAGCCCCGCGGCGCGCGCGGGCATCCTCGCCGGCGACCGGCTGGTCCGGCTCAACGGCGAGATCGTGGTCGACTTTCTGGATTATCAGGCGCTTTCCGCAGACCGGCGGGTGCGCGCGGAACTGCTGCGCGATGGCGAGCGCGTCGAAGCCCTCTGCAAAAAGGGAGAATACGATTCGCTGGGGCTGAACTTTGAAACGCCGATGATGTCCGGCGTGCGGATGTGCTGCAACCACTGCCAGTTCTGCTTTGTCGATCAGCTGCCGCCGGGCGTGCGCGCGGCGATGCGCGTCAAGGACGACGACTGGCGCATGAGCTTGATGATGGGCAACTACGTCACGCTGACGAACGTGTCCGACCGCGAGCTGGACCGCATCATTGCGCGGCACGCCAGCCCGCTGTACATCTCGGTGCACGCCGCCGATCCCGACCTGCGCGAGCGGCTGATGCGCACGCCGCGGGCGCGCAGGCTGATGGATCAGCTCCGGCGGCTGAGCGGCGGCGGCATCGAATTTCACTGCCAGGCGGTGCTCTGCCCCGGGCTCAACGACGGCGCGGCGCTGGAGGAGACGATCCGGGCGCTGGCCGAACTGCCCGGCGCGCTGTCGCTGGCGCTGGTGCCGGTCGGGCTGACGGGCTGGCGCGAGGGCCTCGCTCCGCTCCGGAAATACCGCCCGGACGAGGCGCGCGCGGTGCTGGAAATCGCCAATCGGTGGCGCGCAAAATTGCTGCGCGAGCGCGGCACGCGGTTTGTATTCCCGTCGGACGAATTTTACCTTCAGGCCGGCGCGGAGATCCCCGCGGACGAGGAATACGAGGGCTACGGCCAGATCGACGACGGCGTCGGCATGCTCCGGCTGCTGGAGACGGAGTTTGACGAGGCGTGGTCGGAGCTTCCCGAGGATGCGCGCAGGCGGACGGGCGGGGCGAAGCTCGCCATCGCGTGCGGCGAATCGGCCGCGCCGTTTCTGCGGGCGCTGCTGGACGGGCGGCCCGTCGCTGGCGTGCAGGTCGAGGTCTGCGCCGTGGCAAACCGCTTCTTCGGCCCGAGCGTGACCGTCTCCGGGCTGGTGACCGCCGGCGACCTGATCGACCGGATGCAGGGCGTCGACTGCGAAGCCGTGCTGATCACGGAATGCATGCTCCGCGACGGCGGCGACCGCTTCCTCGACGACGCGACCCTCGAAGGCGTCCGGGAAAAGCTCGGCAAGCCGGTCGTCCCGGTCGGCAGGCGGGGTGACGAGCTTCTGGAAGCCCTGCTGGAGTACCGCCAAAGATAAACGCGCCCGGCGCAGAGAACGCGCCGGGCGATTCGGTCTGCCAAAAACCCAGAAGAGGGCGCGAGAAGTTCAAAGCCCGCTCACAATATTCTTTTGTTCCATATCCCCCGTCCAAACCCCAAGGAGAGCGCGAGAGGGCTGCAGCCCTCTTGCATATAAATCGTTCCCGGCGGCGTGTACGTCGGGAACGGGTGCTGATTTTTGCGTCGGGAAATCCCATTTCCCAGAGCAAAAATCGCTTCCTTGCAATTTTTGCTTGTGTCGCAAAGCGGCGCGAGCGAAATTTGGAGGGGGTGGCCGGAGGCGCAGAATCCGCAGGATTCTGCGGTTTCGCCTTTGGGCGAAACTGCCGCGGCTCAAATTGAAATTTGAGGCGCGGCACCTGGCGGGGGAGCTTGCTCCCCCGTCCACATTTACTTCTTCGCTTCCTTCGCCCAGCTGTCCTTCAAGGCGACGGTGCGGTTGAACACCGGGCGCTCGGCGGTGGAGTCCCGGTCCTTGCAGAAGTAGCCGGTGCGCAAAAACTGGAACACGCTGCCGGTTTCGGCGTTCGCGGCGCACGGCTCGCAATAGCCCTGCGCGACGGTCAGGCTGTTCGGGTTGAGGCGGGACATGAAGTCCTTCGCGGCGGGCGCGGCCTCGGCGGCCTCCGCTTCGCCGGCGTCCTCCGCGGCTTCGGCGGCCTCGATGGCCTGCGCGTCCTCGTCGGAGAGGATCGGCTCGTACAGCCGGAATTCGCACGGCACGGCCTCTTTGGCGCTGAGCCAGTGCAGCGTGCCCTTGACCTTGCGGTTCGCGCCCTCGGTGCCGGAGCGGCTGTCGAGGTCGGCCGTGCAGTGCAGCTCGGCGATCTCGCCGGATTCGTCCTTGACGACCGAATCGCAGCGGATGATGTAGGCGCCCTTCAGGCGGACTTCCTTGCCGGGGGCGAGGCGGAAGAACTTCTTGACCGGCTCCTCCATGAAGTCGTCGCGCTCGATGAACAGCTCGCGGCCGAAGGCGACCTTGCGCGCGCCCATCTCGGGGTGGTCGGGGTGGTTTTCGATTTCCAGCTCGTCGGTCTTGCCCTCCGGCCAGTTGGTCAGCACGACCTTGACCGGGTTGACGACGGCCATGGCGCGCGGCGCGGTGCCCCCCAGCGCCTCGCGGACGCAGTGGTCGAGCAGGTTGCCCTCGACGGTGGAATCGCTCTTGGCGACGCCGACGCGGCTCATGAAATCGTGGATCGCGGCGGCGGGATAGCCGCGGCGGCGCATGGCGACCAGCGTGGGCATGCGCGGGTCGTCCCAGCCGGAGACGACGCCGTTTTCGACAAACGCGCGCAGGTAGCGCTTGGACATGACCGTGCGCTCGATGTTCAGCCGGGCGAACTCGATCTGCCTCGGCGGCTGCTCGGTGATGTTCGCGTTCGCGACGAACCAATCGTACAGCGGGCGGTGGATCTCGTACTCGAGCGAGCAGAGCGAGTGCGTGATGCCCTCGATGGCGTCCTGCAGCGGGTGCTGGAAGTCGTACATCGGGTAGATGCACCATTCGGTGCCGGTGCGGTGGTGCGGATGGCGGTTGATGCGGTACATCGCCGGGTCGCGCATCAGGACGTTCGGGCTGGACATGTCGATCTTCGCGCGCAGCACGCGGGAGCCGGCCTCGAATTCGCCGTTCTTCATGCGCTCGAACAGGTCGAGGTTCTCTTCGACGCTGCGGTCGCGGTAGGGGCTGTTGACGCCGGGCTCGGTCAGCGTGCCGCGGTTGGCGCGCATCTCGTCCGGGGTCTGGTCGTCGACATAGGCCAGCCCGCGGCGGATCATGTCCTTCGCGATCTCATACAGCCGGCCAAAGAAGTCGGACGCAAAGTGCAGCTCGTCCCATTTGTAGCCGAGCCATTCGATGTCGGCCTGGATGCCCTCGACGAACGCGGCCTCCTCCTTGCTGGGGTTGGTGTCGTCAAAGCGGAGGTTGCACTTGCCGCCGTACTTCTGGGCGATGCCAAAGTCGATGCACAGCGCCTTTGCGTGGCCGATGTGCAGATAACCGTTCGGCTCCGGAGGAAAGCGCGTGCGGACGTGGTCGAACCGCCCGCTGGCGAGATCCTCGTTGATGAATTCCTCGATGAAATTCGCGGCCTTCCGCTCAGTGGTCTCCATAGGAACAGCCTCCCTCGGGTTTTGATTGCAATATTATAGCACGTTCTTGGGAGAATAGACAGCCCGTGCAGGTAAATTCCGCGAAATGGCGATCCCGAAACGGGGCGCGGCGGCCCGGTTCCCGGGCGCGAATTGGCAAACGATGCATTTTTCTTAACCCGGGTATGCTATACTGAACAGACGACCGATCGGAGGCAATGTATTTGAAGCGAAAAAAGATTTTGCAGAGCACGATGCTCGTGACGCTGGTGATTATCCTCAGCAAGGCGCTCGGCTTTGGGCGCGACATGGTGACCACGGCGTATTTCGGCCGCACGGCCGCCAACGACGCCTATGTCTCGGCATACAGCCTGTTCTATCTGCCGGTGCTGCTGTTCAATTCCTGCATCTCGGCGACGCTGATCCCGCTGTACACCGAGGAGCGCGAGCGCTACAGCCTGGAGCGCTCGAATCACTTTGCCAGCAATGCGATCAACCTGTTCGCGCTGGCGTCGCTGGTCGTGTCCGCGCTGATGCTCGTGCTGGCCCAGCCGCTGGTCAACCTCGTGTACAACGGCTTCGACGCCGAGACCGCCCAGCTGACCGCTGAGCTGACGCGCATCATGGTGCTGGCGCTGGTGTTCAACGTCACGTCGATTTCGGTGTCGAGCCTGCTCAATGCGATGGAAAAGTACATCGCGGCGCAGCTGACCGGCTTCCCGCTCAGCATCTGCGTGATCGCGGCGGCGGTGTTCTTCTCGGGGCGGTATGGCGTCACGGCGCTCGCGTGGGGCGTGTTCGCGGCGAATGTGCTGCAGCTGGTGATCCTGGTGCCGTTCCTGTTCGGATGGTTCCACTACTATCCGGTGATGGATTTTCACGACAAGCGCTTCCACAGGCTGATGGTGCTCGCCCTGCCGGCGCTTTTGTCGATGGGCGTCAGCGAACTCAACCACATGATCGACAACATGCTGGCGTCCGGCCTGCCGGAGGGCACGCTGACGTCGCTCACCTCGTCGTACCGGCTGGTGACGTTTTTGCAGGGCGTGCTGATCGTGCCGCTGACGACGATCATGTTCTCGAAGATGAGCCGCCATGTGGCCGAAAACGACCTGCGCGGCGCGCTTCGGATGACGCGCAGGAGCCTGCTTCTGCTCGCGCTGGTGGTGCTGCCGGTCGTGGCGATCGGAGCGATTCTGTCCGAGGACGTCATCAAGTTTGCCTACATGCGCGGCGCGTTCACGCTCGAGGACGTCTGGGCGACGGCGGGCGTGCTGGCGTGCTATGTCATTGGCGTGCCGGCCTATGGCCTGCGCGATTACTTAAGCCGCATGTTCCACGCCGTCAAGGACACGAAGAGCCCGTTCTACGTCTCCTGCGCGGTCGTCGTGCTCAACGTGGCGCTCAACCTGATCCTGCGCGAGTGGATGGGCGCGAACGGCCTGGCGCTGGCGACCTCGATTTCCAGCTACATCGGCGTGGCGATCATGTTCGTGCAGCTGCGGAAGCGGTTTGGCCGGTTTGGCACGCGGCGGACGATGCGCGAGCTGGGAAAGATCCTCATCGCAACGGCGGTCTGCGCCCTCGTGTGCGCGGGCATGAACGCCTGGCTGCCCGAGGCGACCGGCACATTGCGCGTGACGCTTAGGCTGATCGCCTGCACGCTCGTGGCGGGCACGGCCTATCTCGCCTGCGGGCTTGCGCTGCGCGTGCGGATGCTCAGGCGGCTGTTCGGCCTCAGCTGACGGCGGGGCGGCACATCTGTTTGTATTTTGAAAGACGGAGGGAGAAGCCATGCAGAACGACGAACGCCTCATCGCCACGGGGTTCCGCGAGGAGGACGAGGACGCGGAGCAATCGCTTCGCCCGAGGAGCCTGGCGGAATACTTTGGTCAGGACAAGCTCAAGAAGAGCCTGAGCGTCTACATGCAGGCGGCGATCGAGCGCCGCGAGCCGCTGGATCACATCCTGCTCTACGGCCCGCCCGGACTGGGCAAGACGACGCTGGCCGGCATCATCGCCGCCGAAATGGGCCACAACATCCGCGTCACCAGCGGCCCCGCCATCGAGCGCGCCGGCGATCTGGCGTCGATTTTGACCAACTTAAACGCCGGCGACGTGCTGTTCATCGACGAGATCCACCGCCTGAGCCACACCGTCGAGGAGGTGCTCTACCCCGCGATGGAGGACTTCGCGCTCGACATCATGATCGGCAAGGGCCCTTCGGCGCGGTCGATCCGGCTGGATCTGCCGAAGTTTACATTGATCGGCGCGACCACGCGCGCGGGCATGCTGACCTCGCCGCTGCGCGACCGGTTCGGCATCAGCTTCCGGCTGGAGCTGTACACGCCGGAGCAGCTGGCCGTGATCGTGCGCCGCTCGGCGAAGATTCTCAAGATCGAATGCGATTCCGACGGCGCGCTGGAGATCGCCAGCCGGTCGCGCGGCACGCCGCGCATCGCCAACCGCCTGATCCGCCGCGTGCGCGATTTCGCGCAGGTCAATGGCGACGGGCGCATCACGCTCGAGGCGGCGCGCGAGGCGCTGGACATCCTCGAGGTGGATGAGCTTGGCCTCGACCACACCGACCGCACGATGCTCAAGACGATGATCGAGAAGTTCGGCGGCGGTCCCGTCGGACTGGACACCCTCGCGGCCAGCACCGGCGAGGACGCGGCGACGATCGAGGACGTCTACGAGCCGTACCTGCTGCAGCTCGGCTTTCTGATGCGCACGCCGCGCGGCCGCGTCTGCACGCAGGCGGCCTACGACCACATGGGCGTCCGCATGCCGAAGCCGGAAAAGGGCCCGGCGGATGGACAGGTGAGAATGGAGTTGTGAAGATGATTCAGGAGAACACGCCCCGCATGGAGACCGAGCGACTGATCCTGCGCCGGTTTGCCGGGGACGACATCCCCGCGATTCTCGACGTGTTCGGCGACGTCGAGGCCAACCGCTTCCTGCCGTGGTTTCCGCTCAAATCGCTCGACGAGGCCGCGGCGTTCTACCGCGAGCGCTTCGCCGCCGTCTACGCGCGGCCGTCGGGCTGTATGTACGCCATCTGCTTCAAGGGCGAGGACGTGCCCATCGGATACATCCACGCCGACGCCGATCCGCCGCACGACTTCGGCTACGCGCTGGCCACGCCCTATTGGCACCGCGGAATCACCACCGAGGCGGGCCGCGCCGTGATCGAGCGCGTGCGCGCGGCGGGCTGGCCGTTTCTGACCGCCACGCACGACGTGAACAACCCGCGCTCCGGCGCGGTGATGCGCAAACTCGGCATGCGCTACGCCTATTCCTATCGCGAGCACTGGATGCCCAAGGACATTTCCGTCGTGTACCGGATGTATCAGATCAATCTTGACGGGCAGGACGGCCGCGTCGACCGCACCTACTGGGAGCGGTTCCCGGAGCACTTTGTAGAGGAAGGAATCTGAATGAAGCTCTCTGATTTCATGTACGACCTGCCCGAGGAGCGCATCGCGCAGACGCCCGTCGAGCCGCGCGACCACAGCCGGCTGATGGTGCTCGACCGCGGGGCGCATACCGTCGAGCACAGGCACTTCTACGATGTCATCGACTATTTGAACCCCGGGGACGCGCTGGTCGTCAACGAGACGCGCGTCATTCCGGCGCGGCTGTACGGCGTGCGCGCCGGTGGCGGGGCGTGCGAGGTGCTGCTGCTCAAGCAGCTCGCGCCGAAGCGCTGGGAGGCGCTGGTGCGCCCGGGCAAGAAGCTGCGCCCCGGCGCGTCGGTGACGTTCGGCGAGGGGCGGCTGGTCGGCCACATCGCCGGCACGACCGACGCCGGCGGCCGAATCGTCGATTTTGAATGCGAAGGCACGTTTGAGGCCGCGCTCGACGAGCTGGGCGAGATGCCGCTTCCGCCGTACATCCACGAGCACCTCGAGGACCGCGAGCGGTATCAGACCGTCTATGCGAAGCAGGAGGGCTCCGCCGCCGCGCCGACCGCGGGGCTGCACTTCACGCCCGAGCTGCTTGGGCGCATCCGGGAAAAGGGAATCGACATCGTCCCCGTGCTCCTGCACGTCGGGCTGGGGACGTTCCGGCCGGTGAAGGTGGAGAACATCGAGGAGCACGAGATGCACGCGGAGTTCTTCGAGGTCACGCCCGAGTCGGCGCAGCGGATCAACGCCGCCCGCGCGCGCGGCGGCCGGATCGTCGCCGTGGGCACCACGAGCGTGCGCACGCTGGAGTCCGCCGCCGAGGACGGCGTGCTCGTGCCGAAGCGCGGCGAGACGAGGATCTTCATCCGCCCCGGCTATCGCTTCCAGATGGTCGACGCGCTGATTACGAATTTCCATCTGCCGGGCTCGACGCTGATGATGCTCGTCTCGGCGCTGTACGACCGCGAGCACATCCTGTCGGCCTACGAGGAGGCTGTGCGCGATGGCTACCGGTTCTTCTCGTTTGGCGACGCGATGCTGATCCGGTGAGCGCCGTGCAAAGACCTGCGAATGGGACACAACTGAATCTTTGCGGCCACAGGGCCGCGCGGCCCAAGGGCGGACCGCCGGGCCGGGAGCGATCCCGGTTCGGCTCTTTTTGTTGAAATTTGCGAGGAATTGGAGGAAAGTGAATGAGAAAAGAGCAAAGCTGCCGAATGCCGGACTACTATCCCCACTTCGCCTGCAAGGGCGGCGCGTGCCGCGCGACGTGCTGCCGGGGCTGGGACGTCTCACTGCCGATGGACGAATACTTCCGCCTGCTCGGGCTGGACTGCTCGCCGGAGCTGAGAGCGCGGCTGGACGGCGCGTTTCACGCCGTCGATGCGCCCTCGCCCGAGCGCTATGCGCAGATTTCGCACAACTGGCTGGGCGACTGCCCGATGCAGCGGGAGGACGGGCTGTGCGCGCTGCAGTGCGAGTGCGGCGAGACCGTGCTGCCTGCCGTCTGCCGCCGCTATCCGCGCGGCGCGCGCGGATTGTTCGACCGCGAGTGCGCCTGCTCGAACAGCTGCGAGGCGGTGCTGGAGATGTTCTGGGATCGCGAGGCGCCGCTGGGCTTCGTCGAGGGCTCGGACGGCGGCCTGTTTCCGGAAGCTGCGCCCGCGCCGGAGCCGCGCCGGGCACAGCGCTACCGCGCCATCCGCGCGCTGTGCTTCGGCACGATGCAGAACCGGTCGCTCGGCCTTGCGCAGCGGCTGCTGCGAATCGGGCGAATGCTGCGCGCGCTGAACGAACTGGGACGCCGGCCGCTGGATGCGGAAGAGGCCAGTTTTTCCGAGGCGCTTCGCCGTTGCAGGGAGATCTTTGCGTCGGACGGGGAGGCCCCGCGGGATCGGCCGGGCGGCGGAGGGAGTTCGCCCAGTGCGCCGTGCGGCGGAAAATCCTCCGCTCCGGCGGACGAGCCGGGCGCTTCCGAGGCAGCCGTCCGGCAGAGTGGCGCGGTGCATTCCGTTTTGGCGGATGAGGCGGATGCTTCCGGGGCAGCCGTCCGGCAGAGTGGCGCGGCGCATTCCGCTTTGGCGGACGAGCCGGGCGCTTCCGGGACAGCTGTCCGGCAGGACGGCGCGGCGCATTCCGCTCCGGCGGACGAGCCGGGCGCTTCCGGGGCGGCTGTCCGGCAGGACGGCGCGGCGCATTCCGCTCCGGCGGACGAGCCAACCGTCTCCGGGGCGGCTGTCCGGCAGAGTGGCGCGGAATCCTCCAATCCGGCGGATGGAGACGCCCGCCTTGCACTGCGGTTTTTGCGGCGCGTCAACTGCGAGCTGGGCCTCGAAAGCGGCAGCGTGGGCGAGTACGCCGCGCGGGTCGAGCGGGCCGTCGAGGCCGGCGGAGAGGATTGCCTTCGCCCGGGCGTCGCGCGCCTGCGCGCCGCTTATCCGAATTGGGAGGTCTTTCTGGAACACATGCTGGTCAACCACATGTTCTACGAGTGCTTTCCCTTCTCCGAACGGCGCGAGACGATGACCGACGAATACGCTTCGCTGGGCACTGTCGCGGGCTATGTGACGCTGCTGGGCGCGTTCGGCCGCCGCGGGGACCGCGCGGAGGACCTGATCGACGTGGCCGCGGCCGGATTCCGGCTGATCGGCCATTCCGCATTCGACTGGAATGCCGATGTGCTCTGGCGCGCGGCGGCCGGGGAGGTTCCGCTGGCCGACGCCTGCGACGTGCTCGTGCGCGGCGCGCTGGGTTAAGGGCGACTTTGCCGCGGTTTGCCCTCGATTTTACCCAATCGGGGCTTGACATTTGTACGGATTCGTATTATGATACCTTGGTACGAATCCGTATTTTTGTTTGGAGGGAAGCATATGGGGGTGGATAACGACCTTGAAGCCATCCGCCGCTTGATGTTCGCGGGCACGCGGATCGACGGCGCCTACTATCTCTACGCGCGGCGAAAGGGAATCAAGGAAAACGCGCTGACGCTGCTGTATGCGCTCGACGACGGCGAGCCGCGCACGCAGACGCAGCTTTGCGCCGAATGGCTGATCCCCAAGACGACGATCAACACCAACGTCCGCGAGCTGAAGCAGGCGGGTCTGGTGGAGCTGTGCGCGATGCCGCACAGCCGCGAAAAGGCGGTCCGGCTGACCGAAAAGGGAAAAGCGTTTGCGGAAGAGGTGCTCAAACAGGTCTATGAAGTGGAAAGGCGCGCCATTGAGGCGACGCTTGAGCGCTATTCGAGGGAATTCGTGGACGCGATGGATTGCTTTGCCGACGCGCTCTGCGCGGGATTCGACCGGGAGGCCGGCGAGCACCCCGACGGAGAATCCGAGGGGTTTCATGAAAGATGAATGCAAGAGAAGATGCCCGTCCGCCTTGAAGGGCGGCGGATCCCGGGAGGGCGCTCCCGGGCGGAATATCGGGGACGGAGGCCCCTGTCGAGAGAGTTTATGAATACCCATGATCTTTACGTCAAGACACCACCACTGAAACTGTTTTTCTTTGCCGCGCTGCCGGGCTCGATCAGCATGCTCGCGTCGGCGCTGTACCAGCTGATCGACGGCATGCTCGTCGGCCAGCTTCTTTCGGCCACGGCGTTCGCCGCGCTCAACCTGGCGATGCCGTTCGTCATCATCAACTTCGCGCTGGCCGACCTGATCGGCGTCGGCTCCTCGGTGCCGATTTCCATCCATCTGGGACAGGGGCACGACGAGGAGGCCAACAACATCTTCACCTGCGCGTGCCTGATGATCGTCATCACCGGCGCGGTGGTGGGCGCGATCATGTATGCGCTGGCGCCGGCGCTGATCGCGATGATGGGCGCGGAGGGCGAGTTCGCGCAGCTCGCGGTTTCCTATCTGCGCGTGTACGCGCTGTGTTCTCCGGTGACGACCATCGTATTTGCGACGGACAACTACCTGCGCATCTCCGGCCGCGTGCGCACGAGCATGGCGCTGAACATCGTGATGTCGGTGTTGAGCGCAGGACTGGAGTTCCTGTTCCTGGGCGTGATCGGTATGAGCATCGAGGGCGCGGCGCTGGGAACTTGTCTGGGCATGGTGATCTGTGCGATCGCGGCGCTGAGCTTCTTTGCCACCGGCCGGCTGCAGCTGCGGTTCTGCCGTCCGAAGTTCAACTTCCCGATGATCCGGCAGATCGTCAAGTGCGGCACGCCGAACTTCCTGAACAACATCGCCGGCCGCATTACCAGCGTGCTGATGAACATGCTGCTCGTCCGCCTCGGCGGCCAGAACGCCGTGTCGGTCTACGGCATCCTGATGTACGTCGATGGCTTTGTGCAGCCGCTGCTGTACGGCATGTGCGATTCGCTTCAGCCGGCCGTCGGCTACAACTGGGGTGCGCGCCGGCTCGACCGCGTGAAGTCCATCGAGCGCTGCTGTTTTACCGCCGGCGGCATCCTGTCGCTGGCCTCGGCGGTGGTGATCTTCCTGATCCCGGGGCCGATCGCCTCGCTGTTTGCGACCGACGCGGCGCTGATCGGGCAGGCGGCCGCCGCGCTGCGGCTATTCAGCGCGACCTACATCACCCGGTGGTTCTCGTTTGCGACGCAGAGCTACATGCTCGCCGTCGAGCATTCGCTGCAGGCGTCGGTGATCTCGGTCTGCACGGCGCTGGTGTTCCCGGTGCTGCTGATCGCGGCGCTGTGGCCGCTTGGGCTGACCGGCATCTGGCTCAACTTCGCCGGCACGTCGGTGCTGGCGGCGGCGCTGTCCGCGGTGGTTATGCTGCGCTTCCGCAAGGATTTCCGCCGCGTCGCCGAAGAAGCCGCCGGCAAGGCCGCGGAAGGGTGACTTTTTCGGAAAATGCCTGTCTTGGCTGCGGGTGGGGAGCTTGCTCCCCGCCCGCATTTTTTCTGCAAGCGCACGATTGTGCCGCCGGATTCACAATTCTCAAACAAAACGGCAGCAATTTGCAAATCATCGCGGCGTAGAATACAGGCAATTCAAGGAAAGGAAGCAAAGCATATGTCTGAATCCAAGCTGAATCGCGCAAACGAGAAGATCAGGGACGCCGTGGTGGACGGCTACAGGAAGATCGAGGACGGCGTCGTGGGCGGCTACAAGAAGATCGAGGAGGGCGTCGTCGGAGGATACAAGAAGATGGAAGAGGGCGTCGTGAGCGGGTTTGAAAAGGTGAGCGACCACTTCATCGAAAAGTTCTTTGCCCACGAGGGCGAAAGCGTCGAGGAAGCCAGAAAGCGGCTGGCAAAACAGGCGGGGGATCTGAATGCCGAACCTCCGTCCGGGGAGGATGCGAACCGGCAGTGAGCGAGGATCCGGCGCTGCCTGAGCGGGCGGCGCCGGCCGCTTTGCCGCTGTAAAGGAGCGGCTCCGCCAAAGCCGGCGTCTTTCGTCCGTGAAAGGCCGTCTTTAGTTTAACTGTTTGGCAACAAAACTCCAATCAATCTCAAACGATCGGCCGGTATACTGGGGACGAAAGGCGAAAGGAGGGCGGTTCGATGCGAAAGTCCGTCTCGCGGATGATCCAGACGACTCGGGACATCGCCGCCTCCTTTGAGATGCAGTTCGGGCCGAAGCGCGGGCGGTCGCTGCAGGTGGCGGGCGCGTCCTGCATCGCCAGTGCGGCGGCGGGCATGGGCAAGCTGGCGATGGGGCTGGCTTCGCTGTCGCTGTTCACCTGCGTGAGCGCGTTTTACAGCTTCGCGATGGTCGTCGCCAAGGTCGTCGCGCTGTCCGCGCTCGTGCGCGGTGCGGGGCGGGACGCGCAGCTGCGCTCCTGCAAGCTGGCCGGGCGGCTGCTGGTGGCCGCGAGCGCGCTGTACATGCTCTATTCCGCCCGGCTGATCTGGAATCCGATCGATCGGGGCTTTCACCTGTATGTGGCCATCGGCATTGCGGCGTTCACCTTTTTTGAACTGGGGCTGAACATCCGCGGCGTGCTGGTGGAGCGGCGTGGGAAGGAGCCGCTGTTCTACGCGCTCAAGACCATCAACCTGGCCTCCGCCTGCATCAGCCTCGTGCTGACGCAGCGGGCGCTGCTGGCGCTGGACGGCGGAGAAAGCCTGGCGGACATCCATATGCGGGCAAACGTCCTGATGGGCCTGCTGATGGGCGGCTTTGCGCTGCTGCTGGGGGTCAGGCTGATCCTGCGAATGAAGCGCGCGGCGCGCGGCACGAACTATGCGCCGGTGAACCGGAGGCTTCGCCGCCTGGCAAAGCGCGGCGGACTTTCGGTCTTCTGGCGGCCCGCGTATCTGCGCGATGCCGCCGCGCCGCCGCAGTTCGGCGTGTACGTGCCGCGGGACGCGCGGCCGGACGATCTCGCGTGCCTGTGCGCAATCGCCCGGGATGTGATGAAGGTCGAACTGCGGCCCATCCCCGATGCGGGCGGGCCGCGCTGCCAGACAGAGGAGGAGAGAGCATGATTCGCATTCTGGTCGTGGACGACGACGCCGACCTGAACCGGGCGGTGTGCACCTATCTGAACGACTCCGGCTTCGAGGCCAGGGGATGCCTCGGGGCGAACGACGCCTATCAGGAGATGTACAACAAGCACTACGACCTGATCGTGTCGGACATCATGATGCCGGACATCGACGGCTTTGAGTTCGCGCGCACGGTGCGGCGGGTGAACGGCCACATCCCGATCCTGTTCATGTCGGCGCGCGACGACCTGCCCGCCAAGCAGAAGGGCTTTCAGCTGGGCATCGACGACTACATGGTCAAGCCGATCGAGCTGGACGAGCTGCTGATGCGCGTGCGGGCGCTGCTGAGGCGCGCGAACATCGAATCGGCGCACCGGCTGGCCGCCGGCAACCTCGTGCTCGACTCGGACGCCATGTCCGCCGTCGTGGACGGCGCGGAGGTGCCCGTCACCACGCGGGAGTTCAACATCCTGTTCAAACTCCTCTCTTACCCCAACAAGACCTTCACCCGCGCCCAGCTGATGGACGAATTCTGGGGCATGGAGAGCGACAGCACGCTGCGGGCGGTGGACGTGTACATCACCAAGCTGCGCGACAAGTTCTCCGGCTGCACGGGGTTCAAGATCGCCACCGTGCGCGGGTTGGGTTACAAGGCGGTGCCGCAGCCATGAAGCCGCTGCCCAGGTATTTCGACGGCATCCGCGTGCCGAAATATGTGTTCTTCATGTCGCTGGGCATGCTGATGCTGTTGAGCGGAGTCCACGTCGGCCTGATCCTGCTGCTCTACCGCATCAACGTCGATTCGATCGTGCTGGTGCACATCGTCCTGCTCTACTGGGTGGCGGTGGCGATCGGACTTTCGCTGTACATCCAGCGGCAGATGCGCAAATTTTACGAAGAGCCGATCCAGCGCATCGCCCGCGCGGCCAGCCAAGTCGCGCGGGGGGATTTTTCGGTGTACCTGCCGCCGGTGCACACGCCCGACCACCTCGACTGCCTCGACGCGCTGACCGAGGACTTCAACCGCATGACCGAGGCACTCGGCTCCATCGAGACGCTCAAGACCGAGTTCTTTTCCAACGTCTCCCACGAGATCAAGACGCCGATCGCGGTCGTGCTGAACACGGCCGAGCTGCTGCGCAACGAGAACCTCGCGCCCGAGGCGCGGCAGGAGTGCGTCGAGACGATCATCCATTCCTCCAAGCGGCTGTCCACGCTGATTACGGACATCCTCAAGCTCAACAAGCTGGAAAAGCAGACGATTTCGCCGCAGCCCGAGGCCTACGACCTCTGCGCCCAGCTCGCCGGTTGCGCGCTGCAATTCGAGAACACGTGGGAGAGAAAGGGCATCGAATTCGAGGCCGATCTGGAGGACGCGCGGGAAGTCCGCCTCGACGCGGGGCTGATGGAGCTGGTCTGGACCAACCTGCTGTCCAACGCCTTCAAGTTTACGGAAGCGGGCGGCACGGTGACGCTCAGCGAGCGGACGACGGAGGAAGGCGTCGCCGTGTGCGTATCGGACACGGGCTGCGGCATGGACGAGGCCACCTGCGCGCGCGTGTTTGAAAAGTTCTATCAGGGCGACACCTCCCACGCCACCGAGGGCAACGGCTTGGGGCTTGCGCTGGTCAGGCGCGTACTGGAGATGATGGACTGCCAAATCGCCGTACAAAGCGCGCCGGGCAGGGGCACGGCGTTTACGGTGACCATTCCGCAAAGGGAAGGTGAGCAATATGAACCCAACTGAAAGACAACCGTTTGTCTCCTGGGACTACAAGGAGGTCGCCGTGGAGAGCGCGTACCTGTCGCAGTATCTGGACGCGTATGCCTGCTTCGGCTGGCAGGTGGACCGGGAGATGGAAAACGCGGGCGGGCGCGCGCGCCTGTCCCTCAGGCGGAACCGGCACATCCTCAACAAGGTGGAGCTGACGCGGCTGGAGCGGCAGTTTGAGGCGTGCATGAACACGATCCAGGCGCTGAAGGCGTCCATCCACAGCCGGGCGACGATGGCCGCGCTGGTCGTGGCGATGATCGGCACGGCGTTCATGGCCGGCGCGACGTTCGCGGTCACGGCGGCGCCGCCCATCGTCTGGCTGTGCGTGCTGCTGGCCATTCCCGGCTTCATCGGCTGGGGCGGGGCGTATTTTGTATACAAGCGCGTGTCCGCGCTGCGTGCGCGCGAAGTGGAGCCGCTGATCGACGGCAAGCGCGATGAGATCGAAGAAACCTGCAAAAAGGGCGCGAGGCTGCTCGATGGCTGACGGCGGCTTCGCGGTTCCGTCCAGTGCGGGCGCGGCTTGCGCTGACTGGCCTGCGAGGCGCTTTGCCTGAAGAACTGCATGGCGCGGGAGAATGAAGCCTGCCGGGCCTGACTGCCAAAGGGGAGAAGCCGTTTTGGACGGATTCTCCCCTTTGGCATGTGCAGAGCGGGCTTTCAGGTCCATTGCGGCGCAGTCAGGGCGGCATTCACCGCCATTGCCCGCGCGGAATGCGCAGACCCTTGCGCTGAAGCGGGTTGGCAGTCGTTCCGGCCCGTCCAATCAGCGCTCATTGTCCATTTTCGGCGATGAGCGGACAGGGGAGAAGGCGCTGCTGTTCCACGGGGCGGCCGTGGATCATCTCGTCGAGCGTGCGCGCGGCGGCCTCTCCGATCGCTTCGGCGGGATAGAAAATTGAGGCGGGGCGCTGCGAAAGCTGATCGAGAAATTCGATCCCGTCGAAGCCCATCAGGCGGCAGCAGGACGAGGGATCCCATCCCAGATCGACGATCCGCTTGCGGATGCTCAGCATGAACAGGTCGCTGCTGCAGAATATGCCGGGTTTCTCCGGCGAATCGGACAGAATGGATTCAATTCGATCGAGGTAGTCGGCGCTGGAGATCAGCTCTCCGCGCATCTCCGGGTGCTCCCGCATGAACTGCAGATATCCATCGGCGCGCTCCGACTGGGCGGAGAGGTTTTCCGTGCCGAGCCGCCGAAGCGGAGGGCAGACGAAGTGCACCGTGCGGTATCCCAGATCGTAGAAGTTCTGCATGCCCGTCCGCGCGCCCGCGGCGTTGTCGCCTCCGACAAACGGAAAGCCCGGCAGCCGGTTGGACATGGCGACGACGGGAAGGTTGAGCCCGCGCAGGTGCGCGCAGAAGTCCGCGCTGTTGTTGATCGGGACGAGCAGTATGCCGTCCACCAGCCGGTCGATCAGGCTGTCGATGAGGTTTCGCTCGCGGGCCTGATCCTTCCGGGAGATGCAGATGTAGCTGAAGATTCCCGCCTGTGTAAAATAACGCTCGATGGCGCTGACCAGGGCGGAGAAATGCTGGTTGTACAGGTCGAATACGATGATGCCAACGGCGCGCGTCCGTCCCGTGGAGAGGCTGCTGGCGAGATAGTTTGGGCGGTAGCCATACCGGTCGGCGATGCCGAGGATGCGTGCGCGCGTTTCTTCGCTGATTCCCGGCTTGTTTTTCAGCGCCCGGTCCACGGTTGTTCGGGAAACATTGCACATTTTTGCGATCTCGGCGGCGGTGATGGACATCCTCGAACCCTCATTTCTCTGGTCTGGCTTCCCTAATATTATCTCCTATGGGGCGGGTTTTGTCAATTGTTCGCCGAGGAATTTTCCACATTCGGACGAAAAAATGAGTTATTTTCTATTTACAAAACAGGTAAAACATGCTATAATGCAGTGGAAACGTACACGAGTACGTAATAAAAAGGAGGAAATTTGCCATGAAAAAACTGATGTCACTGCTGCTGGCGCTGCTCCTGGTTTTGGCGGGGGGGGGTTATAAGCTGTCCGCGTGGCTGTGCTCTGCGGACGCTCAGGGCCGGATCATGGAGAACGGCGCGATCCCGACCTCGACTTCCTGCATGGAGACGGTGCGCGAGGCGGAATTCCCGGCCAACAGCTATATCTTTGCGGATTCTGCGGACATCGCGCGCTCTGTGCAGTGCCCGGCGGAGTACGCCGATTTGCAGGAGATCCTTGACCGCTATGTCGGCCTGATCTACGCCGACGAGATGGACGTCCAGTCTGCGCTGGATGCCTGCAAGGAGGAAATGGATCTCGTGCTGATGGGATTCTGATCTCGCTCTTTCGTGGGTGAAGTGCATCCGGGGCGAGCGATCCGTCCCGGATGCATTGAATCGAGCGTTTCCGCTGGAAAGGAAGTGTCGTAAGTGGCCGTCATGGAAACCATTGCGCGCGCGCAAAGGCGCAGCCGCAGGCGTGAGACGCTCTCCGCCTATCTCTTCCTGTCGCCTGCGCTGCTGATTTATTTGGTTTTTGTCATATTCCCGCTGATCATCGTCGTGTATCTGATGTTCCATTCCTACAACGTCATCACGCCCGCCGAGTGGAACGACTACAAAAACTTCATCCGGGTCGGTTTGGACAGCCGCATTTGGACGACGATGCTGAATTCGTTCAAATACGTCATCCTGATCTGCCCGATGCACATCGTGTTTTCCATCCTGCTGGCGCTCGCCGTCAACACGATCAAAAACCGGACCGCGGTCTTTGCCGTGCGGACCATTCTGTACTTTCCCACGCTGCTGGCCGTTTCCTCGGTTGCGCTGGCGTGGACGTTTATCTTCAGCACCGACTTTGGCATCCTCAACTGGTTCCTCGGCTTTTTTGGCGTGGAGAGGATTCCCTGGCTGAAATCATCCACATGGGCGTATGTCGCTTCGATGATCTTCAGCCTCTGGAAAAACGTGGGCCTGTATTTTCTCTACATCTACATCGGCCTGCAGGGCGTGGACAAATCCGTCCTCGAAGCGGCGGAGCTCGACGGGGCGAAGCCCGCGCGGAAGTTCTTCAGCATTACGCTGCCGATGATTTCTCCAACGCTGTTTTTTGTGATGATTACCATGATGATCGGATGCATCCAGATCTTCGACGAGCCGTACATCCTGACGGGCGGCGGTCCCGGAGATTCGACCCGGTCGTTTTCGCAGTATATCTACCAGACGGCGTTTGTCTCGCAGAACTACGGCTATGCCTGCGTGCTGGCGATGATGATGCTGGTCATCGTTCTGGTGATCACGCTGGTTCAGTTCAAGGGCAGCGCCTGGGTCAGCTATGACCGGGATTGAGGAGGGATCGTTTGTGGAACAAAACAGCGTCGTTCGTTTTTCGCAGGGCGTCCGCAAGGCGATCATCGTCGTCCTGCTCGCCGTTTTCTGTGCGTTTATGCTGATCCCGCTTCTGTGGATGGTCTCTACGTCTCTGCGCTCGCCGCTGGAGGCATTTACGCTGCCGCCGGCGATCATCCCCACGACATTTGATTTGGCAAACTACCGGGAGGTCTTCAACAAGGTCGATTTTTTTGCATTTATCAAGAATTCGCTGATCGTGTCCGTGTCGGCGACGGCGCTGCAGCTGCTCGCGTCCTCCATGGCGGCCTTTGCGTTTTCGCGGCTGAGGTTTCCCGGGAGGAATGTGGTCTTCATGATGTTTCTGGCGGCGCTGATGATCCCGGGCCAGGTTCTGTCGATTCCGCGTTTTATCATTATGAGCAAGGCGGGATTGATCAACAACCTCCTGGCGCTGATTCTGCCGGCGGTCTTTTCGGCGATGTCGATCTTTCTGCTCAGGCAGTTCATGCTGACCATTCCGAGGAGCTACGACGAGGCGGCGTACATGGACGGCGCCACTCGCGTGCAGTGCTACGGGCGCATCATCGTGCCGATGACAAAGCCGGCGATGATGGTCATGGCCATGCAGACGTTTGTAGCGACGTGGAACGATTTCTACGGCCCGCTGATCTACATCAATTCGGTGGAGAAGATGACGCTTCCGCTGGGCCTGACGCAGCTCAACGGCGTGCTGGGCACGGGAAACAAGGCCGCGGTGATCGCGGGCGTCGTGCTCTCGCTGATTCCTCCGCTGCTGTTCTACTGCTTCGGGCAGCGGTATCTGATCGAGGGAATTTCGATCGGCGGCTTGAAGTAGGCGGCGGACGTTCCGGCAATTTTCCGGCAGATTCCAGAAAACGCGAAGGAGAGTAACAGCATCATGGAAAGAATCTACACGGGCGCTAAGCGGCAGGAAATCTCATTTCCCCTCGGCGGGATTGGATCGGGCTGCATCGGACTTGACGGCACGGGCCGGCTGCGCGATTGGGAGATTTTCAACCGCCCGGCGAAGGGCAGCGTCAACGGGTTTTCTCATTTCGGCATCAAAGCGGAAGCGGACGGGGCTGTGCTGGACGCCCGCGTGATGAACGCCGACCTCATCGGTTCCTACGCGGGGCAGTATGTGGAGCACAAGCGCTATCAGGGCTACGGATTCGGCCCTTCGCGCTACCTGCTCAGCGGCGTTCCCCATTTTCGGGACAGCGTGTTCAAGGGCGAATTTCCGCTCGCGGAAGTGGCGTTCATCGATGAGAGCTTTCCGGGGGAGGTCAGCCTTCATGCGTTCAATCCGTTCATCCCCTCCAACGACCGCGATTCGAGCATCCCGGCCGCGCTGTTCACGCTGCAGGTGCGGAATACGGCCAGCCGCGCGGTGACCTATACGTTTGAACTGTCGGTCAACAATCCGTCCCAATGCGGCCACGTCAACCGGATCGTCCGCGAAGGGAACTTTCAGGGCGTCGAATTGGCGGACGCGCAGGCCGGCGATTGCGCGCCGGGCTATGGAAGCGTCGTGTTCGGCGTGCCGGCAGGCGTGCAGATGCAGGCGCAGCAATACTGGTACCGGGGCGACTGGTTTGACAATCTGGGCGTGTTCTGGCGCGATTTTACGGCGCCGGGCCCCTTGAAAAACCGCGTGTATCAGGAAGATGGCGGAAACTACAGCGTCCGCGAGGACGTGGGAACGGTGGCGGTTTGCGCCGAAGTTGCCCCCGGCGAAGTGTGGCGGCAGCGGTTTCTGATCGCGTGGCACTATCCGAATTGCGTCAATTATTGGTCGGATGGGCAGGACAAACGCGGCCGGACGTGGAAGAACTATTACGCCGCGCTCTTCAGCAGCGCGACCGCGGTGGCGGACTACGTCGCGACCGAGTGGGACCGGCTGGAGGCCGAGACGGTTCGCTTTCACGACGCGCTGTACGGCTCCGATCTGCCGCCTGAGGCGCTCGAGGCGATTGGGGCGAACCTCTCAACGCTCAAGTCGCCGACGGTGCTCCGGCTGCCGGAGGGGCAGTTTTATGGCTTTGAAGGATGCCACTGCGATGAGGGCTGCTGCGAGGGCAGCTGCACCCACGTCTGGAACTATGCCTTCGCGCTGCCGTTCCTGTTTCCCGGACTCGAGCGGTCGATGCGGGAGCTGGACTACACCTACAACCAGAACGACGACGGAGGAATGCCCTTTCGGCTGCAGCTGCCGCTCGGGAGCGAGCGCTCCAAATTCCGGCCCTGCGTCGACGGGCAGATGGGCGGCGTCATCAAGACGTACCGGGAATGGAAGCTCAGCGGCGACGACGCGTGGCTGCGCAGATGGTGGCCGAAGGTGAAGAAGTCGCTCGAGTACGCATGGGCGCCGACGAACGGCGACCGGTGGGATCCGGAGCGCACGGGCGTAATCACGGGCCGGCAGCACCATACGCTCGATATGGAGCTGTTTGGCCCCAGCGCATGGCTCAATGCGTTTTATCTCGGCGCGCTGAAGGCGGCCGCCGAGATGGCGGAAGCCGTCGGCGACGGCGGCAGCGCGAAGCTGTATGCGCAGCTGTACGCGCGCGGCCGGGATTATACCGACCGCGAACTGTTCAACGGCGAGTATTATTGCCAAAAGGTCGACATTCGCGATCCGCATGTGCTCGATCCCTATGAAGCGGGCGACACGCTGACCGGCGGCTCGACCCGGGAGACGTATTGGAGCGACGAGGCGGGCCAGCTGAAATACCAGATTGGCGAGGGCTGCGGCGTGGATCAGGTGCTCGCCCAGTGGATGTGCGAGCTGTGCGGCGTCGGCGAGATCCTCGATCCCGGGCACGTCCGCTCTGCGCTCGGCGCGATCTACCGGCACAATTTCAAGCCATCCCTCCGCGAGCATTTCAATCCCTGCCGGATTTACGGGCTGAACGACGAATCGGGCCTCGTGATCTGCGATTGGCCGGAGGGCGCTGAAAAGCCCGTGGTGCCGATTCCCTATGCGGAGGAGGCCATGAACGGCTTTGAGTATCAGGCTGCGACGCACATGATCATGCATGGCATGGAAGAAGAGGGGCTGCGCGTGGTGCGCGGCATCCGCGCGCGCTACGATGGAGAGAAGCGCAATCCGTGGAATGAGTTTGAATGCGGCAGCAATTATGCGCGCAGCATGGCGAGCTATGCGCTGCTGCTGGCCTATTCGGGCTTCCGGTTTGACATGCGGGAGGGGAAGATGGGCTTTGTCCCGCTGAAGGCGGGAAGATACTTCTGGTCGCTGGACGGCGCATGGGGGACGGTATTGGCAGAGGAAGGCCGCGCGGAGATGGAAGTGCTGTATGGCGAGCTGCGCCTGAAGGCGTGGGTCGTCCCGCAACCGGCGGCTGTCAGGGAGGTTCAGGTCAACGGCCGCAGCGTGGCGTTTGCGGCGGAAAAGGATGCCGTCGCGCTGGACGGCGCTGTGCGCCTGCGCGCCGGAGACCGGATCTGTGCAACCGGCCCGTGAGCCGTCAACGACATAATTCCAATGCGAGAAATGGAGTGAGTACATGCGCGTTTATAAAAATGACATGCCGCATGCCGCCTTCCCGATCGGCGGCATCGGCACGGGGACCATTTCGCTGCATGCGTCAGGTCAGCTGCAGGATTTTCAGATTTTCAACGGCCCGTCGCTTGGCAGGCAGGTGCCCTATACGTTCTTCAGCATCTTCATGCGCCAGGATGGCCGGACGGATGCGCGCGTGATCGAGGCGGTGCAGAGGCCGGACTTCTATAAAGGCCGCGGGTATCATCCGCTGTATGCGATGGGCCTGCCGCGCTTCGCCGAGTCGGAGATGGCGGTGCGCTATCCGTTCGCGGACGTTCGCTTCATCGACGGCGCATATCCGCTGAAGGTTTCGCTGCGCGCGTTCAACCCGTTTATCCCGATGCGAGCGGACGACTCCGGCATTCCCGGGGCGGTTTTCCGCTTCGAGGTGGAGAACGTCTCCGATCGGCCCTCGGAGGTGCTCGTGGCGTCCAGCATGGGCAATATCCACAACGACTGCGGACAGGACAGCTTCGACAATTACCGCGTTTCGGAGCACTGTGAAAACCGCGAGATGCGCCAAGGCGATGTGACCGGCGTGTTCATGACCGGCAGCGCCGTGCCCGAGGATCACCTGCGATATGGCAACAATGCGATCCTCGTCCGCGACGCGGGCGCCGAGGTGCGCAGGATGTGGTACCGCGGCGGCTGGTACGACGGCATCACGGATTTCTGGAACCGCTTTCAAAAGGGCGAGCTGGCGGACAGCGCGGCGGAGGGAGAGGAAAAATTCAGCGTCGTCGGCCCGACGGCCTGCGTCGTCGGCAGCGTCGGCGTGCGGAAATGCATCGCGCCGGGCGAAAAGGCGGCGTTTGCATTCGTGCTGAGCTGGTATGTGCCCAACCGGATCAAGGGATGGTTCCCGGGACAGAACGACGGCGAAACCATGAAGAACCACTACGCCACGCGCTATGCGGACGCATGGCAGGCCGGATGCGACTTGCTCGGCCGGATGGATGAGCTGGAGGACGCCAGCGAGCGCTTTGCCCGCGCGCTGTATGCCTCGACGCTGCCGGAGGCGGTGATGGACGCCGTGGCCAGCAATATCGCCGTGCTGCGCAGCACGACCTGCTGGCGCGCGGACGACGGCACGTTCATGGGCTGGGAGGGCAGCCACGAGCACGAGGGCAGTTGCCACGGAACGTGCACGCATGTGTGGAATTACGCGCAGACCGTGGCGTTCCTGTTCCCCGAGTTGGAGCGGTCCGCGCGCGCCAATGAATTCCTCGTGGAGACCAATCCCGACGGCAAGATGGCGTTTCGCGCGCAGCGCCGCTTTGGGTTGCCGGAGTGCGAGATGTATCCCGCCGTCGACGGGCAGTTTGGAGCGATCATGCGCGCATGGCGGGAGTGGAAGCTCAGCGGCGACCGCGCGTATCTCGAATCGATCTATCCGGCGGCGAAGCGCGCGTTTGCGTTTGGACTGCGCGAATGGGACGCCGACGGCGACGGCGTGCCCGAGGGGCGCCAGCACAACACCTATGACATCGAATTCTTCGGGCCGAACCCGCTTTCGGCGGTCATGCTGCTCGGAGCGGCGCGCGCGATGGAATCGATGGCCGGGGCGGCAGGGGATGCGGCGACGGCGGAGGAGATGCGGAAGCTGTTTGCACGCGCGCGTGAAAACTTTGACCGGATCTGCTGGCAGGGCGAATACTATGTTCAGCGGCTGGACGACGTGGATGCGTGGCCGTATCAGTTCGGGCAGGGCTGCCTGTCCGATCAGCTGCTCGGCCAGACGCTCGCCTATCTGTTCGGACTGGGCGCGCTGCTCCCCGAAGAGCGGATCGACTCGGCGGTCTCGGCGATCTATCGCCATAATTTCCTGCCGGGCGAGCGGCGCAAGCCCTGCCTCCAGCGGCTCTATGTCGCCAACGACGAGCCGGGACTCGTGCTGTGCTCGTGGCCGAACGGCGGCATGCCGCGCTTCCCGTTTGTCTATTCCGATGAAGTCTGGACCGGAATTGAGTATCAGGTTGCGACGCTGCTGATCTATCGCGGGATGGAGGACCGCGCGATAGAGATGGCCGAGGCCGTCCGGAAGCGCTTCGACGGCGTGCGCCGGAGCCCGTGGAGCGAGATGGAGTGCGGCCATTACTACGCGCGGGCCATGGCCAGCTGGGGGCTGCTCATCGCGCTCTCGGGGTTTGACTGCGACGTTGCGCGCGGCAGGCTGGCGTTTTCGCCCAGGGAGGCGCGGGGCGTGTACTTCTGGGCGATGGGAGGCGCATGGGGCGACGCGGCGTTTGACGAAACGGGCGTGCGCATCCTGCCCGCCTATGGCGAGCTTCGCCTGAACCGGCTGTCGGTCCCCAATGCCGGTTGCGTCACGAGCGTCCGCGCGGCCGGAAAAGCGATCGATTATTCCCTGCAGGACGGCGAGATTGTATTGAAAGACACTGTGACGGTCGGGAAAGACGAGGCGCTCGTCGTGTGCGTCGATTGTTAAATGCGCAGCGCGCGCCCCTTGGCGCCTGGCTCTGAAAGCCGCCGCGCCGTTCCTGCCGGCGCGGCGGCTTGGATAGGCGAGTGTTTCGGCCTTCCAAGGGCGGAAAATTTGAGGGCGCAGGGGCGCGGCCTGCATTTTTGACCTTTGCAATCAAAGGAATCGGCTTATCGACAAAATCTGTCGATAAGCCGATTCCTTTTTGATTTATGCGCCGTATGTCAGAATTCCATGCGCGCGCCCTCAGATGACTTCCAGCGCGTCCTTGTCCGGAAGCGGCGGGAACTTTACGGCGGGAAGCGTCTGGTACCAGTAGGCGACGGAGGCGATGTCGTCCTGAAGGGGAAGGTAGCGCCCGCCTTCGCGCCAGCCGAGCGCCTGAATCGTCACGCGCAGCCGGCTGTCGAAGTGGATCGGGTCCGTGATGTGCCACCGGTACATCCCAAACCGGAACTGGCTGCGGTACAGCCGGTTCGGCTCGACGACCTGAAGCCCCGTGTACGGCGTTGTGAACGGCAGATAGCGGTCGTGATTCTTCGGATCCTCAAAGTCGTACGAGCCGCAGAAGTAATCCTCCGTTCCCGTGCCGCAGATGGTGGGGAATTCGGTGTCGCCGTCGAGGAAGAACTTGATCTCGCCCTCGCCCCACCAGCAAGCGCTGTTCGAGCCCCACGCCATGTAGGTGCCCACATACTGCCCCTTGCCCTCGACGCCGTCCAGGATCACATAGTCCTGCTTGTACGGCAGCGGGTTCACGCGGCGGAACTGCGCGTGAAAATAGGCGATTTCCTCCGGCAGCTCGTCGAGCGTGTAGTCGATCTGGTAGTACATCGTCACCGGCTCTTCGGCGCGGTTTTCCAGCGTCATCCGGCAATGGCTTTTGAAGGGCATCTGCCAGTAGCAGTTGAACGCGCTGCCCGGGTTGACGCAGACGGCCAGCGAGCTGATCTGCGCGTACTCGTTCCAGCCCATGCAGAAGAAATCGCCGATCGGGCATTCGACCGACGGGTTTTCCTGCCCGTCCCAGTAGATGCGCAGAATGGTGTTGCGCCAGCGGCCGGTCGGCGTCAGCCAGATGTGGTTGATGATGCCGGGGCCGTCGATGGCGGCGATTTCGACCGTCGTCTTTTCCGGCAGGACGATGTACGGATTGACCTTCCAGCCCGTTCCCAGATCGCGCGCGGCGCGGCGGGCCGAGCCCTCTTCCAACGGGCACATGCCGCCCTTTCCCGGCGCGCCGGTGGGGTTCTCCGGGCTGATGGAACGCGTCTTTGCGTTCCCGATGCGGTACAGTGCGGA
>NHCFR01400__coassemble_517_pt1 | contig 39276 bp, 37 predicted proteins | sample NHCFR01400__metabat2_low_PE_007 | metagenome-assembled genome bin NHCFR01400 | reverse complement strand
ATGCCACCCAGTTCACCAGTCTGCAATTTGAGGATCTGCTCGCCGGCGATCTTGCCGATGGCGGCCTCGTGGATCAAGGCAGCGTCGGCGTGGTTGGCGACCAGCTCCGGCGCAGCCGCGACCGAGCCGTTCTCGCCGATGATGGCGTCGCACTCCGAGTGCCCGGTGCAGGCGGCGTTGCCGGTGATGACCGAGCGATAGCTCTGCTTGGAATCGCCGCGCGCGACCGAGCGGGAGATCAGATCCGTGCCCGCGCCGTCGCCATTCATGACGACTTCAAACTCCGTGCGCGCCTCCTGCGCGCCCTCGGTGAGCAGCCGCTCGTGGATGTGCAGCTTGGCGTTGGCGGCCAGCGTGGCGCGGGTCACGCGCGTGGTGCTGTCGACGCCGCCGATCTGCGAGGTCTCCATGATCATCACGGAATCCTCGGCCATGAACACCTCGGTGACCGGGTCGATGCGGCGGATGCCCGCGCCCTTGCCGGTGCCGACGTGCTTTTCGAGGTACTTCACCCGCGCGCCCTTCTCGAGGAAGAAGCGGTGGATGCCGTTGTGGCGCGCGGGCTCGCCGGTCTCGGTGTGGACGCCGCAGCCGGCCACGATCGTCACGTCCGCGTTCTCGCCGACGTAGAAGTCGTTGTAGGTCAAATCGTCCACGCCGCCGTGCGTGACGCACGCGGGGATGGACACCGATTCGCCCTTCGTGCCCGGCAGGATGCGGATGTCCAGCCCGGGCTGATCCTTTTTGGATTCAATCTTGATGTGCTCAGTCGAGCGCCGGCCGGCGCAGCCGCCGTTTTCGCGGATGTTGAACGCGCCGTCGAACTTGCCCGTCCAGTCCGACACCATCTTGAGCAGTCCATCCAGAATCTGATTCATCCGGCAAACGCCTCCCTTCTGCCGCAGCAGGACGGATTTCCGGCGTCGGCCATCAATTCCGGCATGACCTCGCTCACCGCGCCCACGCGCTTGAGCGTGCCGCCGGCGATCACGGCGATCTGGTCGGCGATCTGCAAAATCCGCTCCTGATGGGAGATGATGAGCATGCTGCCGCGGATATTCGTCCGCAAATCCCTGAATACGTCGATCAAATTGCCAAAGCTCCACAGGTCGATGCCGGCCTCCGGCTCGTCGAAGATCGTCAGCCGGGTGTGCCTCAGCAGCACGGTCGCGATCTCGATGCGCTTGATCTCGCCGCCGGAAAGCGTGGCGTTGACCTCGCGGTCGATGTACTCCCGCGCGCACAGGCCGACGCGGCTGAGCACTTCGCACAGGCGCTTTTCGGTCATCGGCTCGCCTGCGGCCAGCTCGAGCAGCTGCCGCACGAGCAGCCCCTTGAACCGCACGGGCTGCTGAAACGCATAGCTGACGCCCCTGCGCGCGCGCTCGGTGACGTTCAGATCGGTGATGTCCTCGCCGTCGAGCAGGATCTTCCCGCTCTCCGGCTTCTCCAAGCCGGCGATGACGCGCGCCAGCGTCGTCTTTCCGCCGCCGTTCGGCCCGGTGACGACCATCAGCGTGTCGTCCGGCACCGTCAGGCTGACGCCCTTCAAAATGGCCTCCCCGTCAGGGGCGCGCCAGACAATATCCTTCAGTTCCAACACTGCGATCACATCCTTTATGTGTAACCTGTAAATCCGCGAAAAGGAGGCGCAGAATCGACAGGATCCTGCGGTTTCGACAGAGTCGAAGCTGCCACGGCTTAAATTGAAAACATAAGGCGCGGCACCTGCGGGGGAAAATGTCGTTTCCCTATCTATTATACCCCAAATCCGCGCATTCAAAAAGGTGAACTCCGGTTAAATCGCAGGATTTCCCGCCCGTCCGGCGGCATTGGAAGACGGCCCGGCCAGGAAACGGGCTCAGCGGCATCCGTCCGGCATTCGCAGCGCAAAGCAGCGGCAAAGGCGCTGGAATTGCGCTTCCGGGAATTTTCAAACCTCGAGGATGGTCCGCTCGCCCGCCCCCGCCGGAACTTCACCCGGCCATCGCGATTTAACGCCGATTTTCCTTGTGTACCGCCCGGAAACGTGCTATAATAATTGATGAAGCAGAAGCGACCACTTCTCACCTTGCGTCGAAAGTTGCAATGGTTCTAATTGGATTGGAATGGCTCCGTTCGGGGCTTGTATGGAGTGGCGCAGAAGCGTTACTCTTTTTTCATTTGCGAATTGCATTAGGAGGTGCATCGGTATTAACGATCTCATGATTAACGAGGAGATCCGCGATCGTGAAGTGCGAGTCGTAGATCGAAACGGCGAACAGCTGGGCGTCATGCCCATCCGGCAGGCGCTCGAGATGGCTGAGGAGGCGCAGCTTGACTTGGTCAAGATTGCCCCGCAGGCGCGTCCACCGGTCTGCAAGATCATGGACTACGGGAAGTATCGCTTCGAGCAGTCCAAGAAAGAGCGCGAATTCCGCAAAAATCAGAAGGTCATTACCGTAAAAGAGGTGCGCCTGTCCGCAACCATTGAGGACCATGACATTGATGTCAAGCTGAAGAACGCGATCAAGTTCCTGAAGGATGGCAACAAGGTCAAAGCCACGATTCGCTTCCGTGGTCGTCAGATCACGCACTCCGAGATCGGCCGTCAGGTGATGACGGAGTTCGCGGAGCGGATTAAGGAGTATGGAACGGTCGAGAAGGCGCCGCAGATCGAGGGTCGGAACATGTCCATGTTCATCAGCCCCAGGCCGAGCGCCGATTGATCGGCCGGACGATCCGGCGCGTACCGATGACGAGAGGAGGAAATCCCAATGCCCAAACAGAAAACGCACAAGGGCGCGGCCAAGCGCTTTGACTTCACCAAAAACGGCAAGGCCAAGCATGCGCAGGCGTTCCGCCGCCACATCCTGACCAAGAAGCCCACCAAGCGCACCCGCAATCTCCGCAAGGCCGCCTATCTGACCACCACGGAGAGCAAGACGATGAAGAAACTGCTGCCCTACAAGTAAGGAGGCGAATCGATCATGGCAAGAGTCAAGCGTGCAGTCAACGCACAGAAGAAAAAGCGCAAGGTAATGAAGCTCGCGAAGGGGTACTTCGGAGCCAAGAGCAAACAGTATCGCGCCGCCAGCGAGCAGGTTCGCCGCTCCCTGCGCTATGCATACATCGGCCGCAAGCTGAGGAAGCGCGATTTCCGCAGCCTGTGGATCACCCGCATCAACGCCGCTGCCCGCATGAACGGCCTGAGCTACTCCAAGCTCATGAACGGACTGAAGGTCGCCGGCGTCGACATCAACCGCAAGATGCTCTCCGAGCTGGCCATCAGCGATCCGTCCGCGTTCACCGCGCTGGCGGACAAGGCCAAGGAAGCGATGAAGTAACGCGCTGAAAACCGTGGACGGAAGATCGCAATGCTCTTTCGTCCACTTTTCTGTTTTATAAGGAGGTTTTCCAATGAAAGAGCAGCGCATGAAGCGAGCCATTGCCGTCAAAACGCGCGCATAAAAGGAGGTGATTGCCATTCAAAACGACCCGTCAGGAGAATCTTATGAACGACATTCCCAACCCCAACGAGCTCTTCCCGAACGAATACGGAACCTCGTGCTTTATCAAAAACGCCGTCACGGCGCCGAACATTCAGATCGGCGACTATACCTATTATGACGATTCCCACGACCCTGCCGGATTCGAGCGCAACAACGTGCTGTTCAATTACCCCGAATTCGGCGACCGGCTGATCATCGGCAAATTTTGCAGCATCGGATCTGGCACGAAGTTCATCATGGGGCCGGCCAACCACCGCATCAGCAGCGTCACGACCTACCCGTTTCACGTGTTCGGCGGCGCGTGGGCCGAGCGGACGCCGGAACATCTCTCGCAGCTGCCCTTTAAGGGCGATACGATCGTTGGAAACGACGTCTGGTTTGGGCGCGAATGCGTCGTCATGCCCGGCATCAAGATCGGGGACGGCGCTCTCATCGCCGCCTATTCCGTCGTCACGCGCGACGTCGAGCCGTACAGCGTCGTCGGCGGGAATCCGGCAAGGCCGATCAAGAAACGGTTCAGCGACGAGCTGATCGCGCTGCTGCTGCGCCTGAAGTGGTGGGATCTGCCGCCCGAGCGGCTGGTGGAAATCCTGCCAATGCTGTGCGATCCAGACCTGAAGAAAGTCGCTTCGCAAATCCGGGAGCTGCTCGGCGAATGAGGGGGCTTTGAGCCGACGGCAGATTCGCCCAGCCTCGCATAAACAAAACCGCCCCGAACCGCATTCGGTTCGGGGCGGCGTTCTATATCAATCAGAACTTCAGGGAATTGAGCTTGATGCCCGGGCCCATGGTCGAAGAGAGCACCGCAGAGCGGATGTACGTACCCTTCGCAGCGGCCGGCTTCGCCTTGATGATCGCCTCCATCAGCGCGCGGAGGTTCTCGGTGAGCTTGGCCTCTTCAAAGGAAGCCTTGCCGACGGGGCAGTGGATGATCGCGGTCTTGTCCACGCGATACTCGACCTTACCGGCCTTAATGTCGCGCACGGCCTTGGCGATGTCCATCGACACCGTGCCGGACTTCGGGTTCGGCATCAGGCCCTTCGGGCCGAGCACGCGGCCCAGACGGCCGACCATGCCCATCATGTCCGGGGTGGCGACGACGACGTCGAAGTCGAACCAGCCGCCCTGGATCTTCGCGATCATGTCCTCCGCGCCGACGTATTCCGCGCCGGCCTCGGTGGCCTCGTTCGCCTTGTCGCCCTTGCAGATGGCGAGCACGGTGACCTTCTTGCCGGTTCCGTTGGGCAGAACCACGGCGCCGCGAACCTGCTGGTCGGCATGGCGCGGATCGACGCCCAGACGGACGGAGATCTCGACGGTCTCGTCAAACTTCGCCTTCGCGGTCTGCTTCACGAGCGCCACGGCCTCTTCGGGGTCATACAGCTTGGTGCGGTCGATCAGCTTCATGCTGTCGGAATATTTCTTTCCCTTTTTCATGGTTACATCCTCCTTGTGGTCAAGCGGGTTTTGCCCCTCCCACGATTCTGTTCGGTCAGTCGACGACGACAACGCCCATGGAGCGCGCGGTGCCCGCGATCATGCTCATGGCGGCTTCCAGCGAAGCGGCGTTCAGGTCGGGCATCTTCAGCTCGGCGATCTCCTTGATCTGAGCCTTGGTGATGTTGGCGACCTTATCGCGGTTCGGGCGGCCGGAGGCGTGCTCGATGCCGCAGGCCTTCTTGATCAGCACCGGCGCCGGCGGCGTCTTGGTGATGAACGTGAAGGAGCGATCCTGATACACGGTGATGACCACCGGGATGATCAGGCCAGCCTGCTTCGCGGTGCGATCGTTGAATTCCTTGCAGAATCCGGGGATGTTCACGCCATGCTGACCGAGCGCGGGGCCGATTGGCGGCGCGGGGGTCGCCTTGCCGGCAGGAACCTGCAGCTTGATCAGCGCGGTAACTTTCTTTGCCATAAGGGTTTTCCTCCTCTACATGTATGTGGTGAAGCGGAGCGCGCAATGGCGATCCTCCCACTCCCTGAAACCCGAGAAACGGGCGTTCAGCAATTGAACCGGGTCATTCCTCCACGCGGACGACCTCGTCGTAGGCGAGTTCCACGTCGGTTTCCCGCTTGAGCATCGGAACCACGACCTTGATGCGCTTGGCGCCTTCGTCGATCTCCGTCACCCGTCCGGTGAAATTCTCAAACAGGCCCGTCAGGATCCGCACGCTGTCGCCAACGCAGATGTCCGCGCGCACCTGCGGCGCCGCGGGGTTGAACACATTGGCGAAGTCCGTCTCGGAAAGCGGCGTGGCTTTGTTGCCCGCGCCGACAAAACCCGTCACACCGCGCGTATTGCGAACCACAAACCAGGTTTCGTTGGTCATTTCCATCTTGACCATCACATAACCGGGCAGCAGCTTGCGCTGAACTGTGCGGCGCTTGTTGTTCTTGATCTCGACAACCTCTTCCGTCGGAATGCGGACGTCGACGATTTTGTCCTGCATGCCGTTGTTTTCAACGGCCTTCTCGAGGTTGACCTTGACCTTGTTTTCGTAGCCGGAATAGGTATGCACGACATACCATTTGATTCCCTCGTTTTCCGCCATCTGAGCACCCCGTCCTTAGAGGTTCACGATGAGGTTGACCAACGCGCTCGCGCCGAAATCAAACACACCGATGACGACGATCATGGCGATCATAAAGAGGAAGACGACGAGAGAATAGTTGATCATTTCCTTGCGGGTCGGCCAGGTGACCTTCTTCAGCTCGTGCTTCATGTTCAGGAAGAAGCGGCCGATTCCCTTAAAGAAATTGCCAATGGCCCTGCCGAAGCGCTTCATGCGCCCGGGCTGCTGCTGGGCGTTCTTGGTTTCCTCTGCCTTAGCCATCTTTTCACATCCTTCTCTGCGAGCCGGCGAACGACGGCATCACTTGGTCTCCTTGTGGCTGGTGTGCTTTCTGCAGAAGCGGCAGTACTTATTCATCTCGAGGCGGTCGGGATCGTTCTTCTTGTTCTTCATGGTATTGTAATTGCGCTGCTTGCACTCCGTGCACGCGAGCGTCACCTTGACGCGCTTGTCCGAGGCCATGCTGTGGACACCTCCTGTATTCTGATTCGGCTCCCGCGGATTTCCGCGGCCGCCTTGTAGAGTCCGGCAAGAAGTGCCGACGACAACAGCAGCCCACATCCGGGGCAGACTAATATATTATAGAATAGCCTTCCCCGAATTGCAAGCCCCTGCCGCTTTCATATGCAAATTTTACAATGAAAGCGCGAAAATTTCGCCTGCCGGCAATGGCCGGAACCTCTTGGAAAAGGGCCACATACCCGCAGGTACATGGCCCTTGGCACGCAGATGATTACTTGATCTCGATGACCGCGCCGACTTCCTCGAACTTCTTCTTGAGTTCCTCGGCCGCTTCCTTGCTGATGCCCTCGGCCAGCGTGGAGGGGGCGTTGTCGACCATGTCCTTGGCTTCCTTCAGGCCCAGGCCCGGCTTGACTTCGCGGACGACCTTGATGACGTTGAGCTTCTTCGCGCCCGCTTCCTTCAGGACGACGTCGAACTCGGTCTTCTCCTCGACTTCCTCAGCGGCCGCCGCCACAGCGCCGCCAGCCACGACGGGAGCCGCCGCGGACACGCCGAACTTCTCTTCCATTTCCTTAACCAGGTCAGCCAGCTCGAGAATGGTCATCTTCTCGATCGCGGAGATGATTTCTGCATTGCTCATGGATATTTCCTCCTGTGATGATTTCAATGATCTTGATGGTCATGCAGCGCGCAGGTTTGCGCGCAAACGCGGGATTATTCGCCCGCCTTCTGCTTGCGGATCGCCTCGACGCAGTAGACGAACTTCGACACGGAGCTCATCATGCTGCCCATGATCTTCGCGATGAGGGTCTCCTTGCTCGGCAGGTTGGCCAGCGCCTGTACGCCCGCCTCGTCGAGGTACGCGCCGTCGCAGACGCCGCACTTGATCGTCAGCTTCTTCGCCTTCTTGGAGAACTCGCTGATGATCTTCGCGGGGGCGATCATGTCCTCGTAGCCGAACGCGACGGCGGTCGGTCCTTCGAGATGCGCCTTGACGCCGTCCATGCCCAGGCCGTCGATGGCGAGGTTGATCATGGTGTTCTTCAGAACCGCGTATTCGACGCCCGCCTTGCGCAGCTGATTGCGCAGCTCGGTATCCTCCGCGACGTTCAGGCCGCGGTAATCCACGAGCACGACGGTCTGCGCGCGCTGGAACTTGTCGCGAATGTCCGCGACGACGCCCTTTTTGATTTCAAGATTCTTGGACAATTTCAAACACCTCACATTCCCGTCCAGATTGACGGCAATAAAAAACCCTTGCACAGACGCAAGGGCGGCAATTTCCAACCATTGCGCCTCGGCGAGCGACCGTTTCCGGTCTTATGCACAGCACTCGCTGTCTATGGCACAGAGCTTCTTAAGCCGGATATTATTATAGCAGATCTCCGCCCGGCTGTCAACCGCCGCGCAGCGTCTCCGCCTTCATTTAACATGTCCGTCCTGCGCGGCGCGATTCCCAAAAATTAACGCGCGATTCGCGCCCAGCCGGCAGGAATTTACGCAGAAACCTTGAAAAACCCCTTCGGGTGTGTTAAACTGCTAGGGTGTGCATGATATGTCAGTGCCGAGAAGTTCAGGAGGATGAATGGAATGACCACTACGTTTGAGAAACTCTCTTCCAATAAAGTCAAGCTGGCTTTGCCGTCGAGCCGGAGAAGTTCGACGAAGGTCTGCAGACCGCCTATCGCAAGCTGGTCAAGCAGATCTCCATTCCCGGCTTCCGCCGGGGCAAGGCGCCGATGCGCGTCATCGAGAGCCACTATGGCCCCAGCGTGTTCTATGAGGACGCCTTCGAGGCGATCTTCCCGGAGATCTACCGCGCCGGCCTTGAGGAGCACGGCGTCGAACCCGTCGACAGCCCGGAGCTCGACATCGAGCAGATCGGCCGCGGCAAGGAGCTGAAGTTCACCGTCGAGGTGTTCGTCCGCCCCGACGTCAAGCTCGGCGAGTATAAGAACCTCGGCCTGAAGAAGGAAGTCGCCGAGGTCACCGACGACGATGTCAACGCCGACATCGAGCGCGCCCGCGAGCGCGCCGCCCGCTATGTCGAAATCACCGACCGCCCGGCGAAGCTCGACGATCAGGTCAACATCGACTATGCCGGCTATCTGGGCGACGTTCAGTTTGACGGCGGCACGGCCACCGGCCACGACCTTGTGCTCGGCTCGGGCAGCTTCATCCCCGGCTTCGAGGATCAGCTGGTCGGCGCGAAGGTCGGCGACGAGGTGGACGTGAACGTCACCTTCCCGGAGGAGTATCACGCCGAGGAGCTCGCCGGCAAGCCCGTCGTGTTCAAGGTCAAGGTCAACTCCATCCGCGAGAAGGACGTCCCCGCGCTGGACGACGACTTCGTGACCGAGGTCTCTGAAAAGGCCAACACCGTCGACGAATACCGCGCCGAGATCCGCGAAAAGCTCGAAAAGCGCGCCGAGGACAACGCCGACCGCGCGTTTGAGGACGCCGTGCTCGACGCCGTCAGCGACAACGCCGAGGTCGACATCCCGAAGGCCATGATCGACGACGAAGTCACCGCAATGCTGCGCGACATGGAAATGCGCCTGGCCTATCAGGGCATGAAGCTCGACGACTTTGCGAAGTACACCGGCCAGACGATCGACCAGCTTCGCGAGCAGTACCGCCCGGGCGCCGAGGAGCGCGTGCGCAAGAACCTCGTGCTTGAAGCGGTCATGAAGGCGGAGAACATCGCCGCGACCGACGAAGAGGTTGACAAGGAGATCGCCGACTACGCCGCGCGCAGCGGCCAGAAGCCGGAGGATCTGCGCAAGGCCATCGGCGAGGACGGCGTCAAGCGCTTTGCCGAGATGGCGTCTCTGAAAAAGACCGTCGACTTCCTCAAGGCGAACGCCGAATAATCCGGCCTGCCGCCTGAAAAACCCGCAGAGGACAAGCCCCGCATCCGCAGAGCGCGAATCTGTGGGGTGCGGGACTTGTTCTCTGTGGGCATAAACCAGCTCAGGCGGCGCATACTATATGAAAATGGACGTTTTTTACAGGAGGTGTGACCATGAATCTGGTGCCCTACGTCATCGAACAGACCAACCGCGGCGAGCGCTCGTATGACATCTACTCCCGCCTGCTCAAGGATCGAATCATCTTCCTGGGCGGCGAGATCGACGACGACGTCGCCAATTCCGTCGTGGCGCAGATGCTCTTCCTCGAAATGGAGAATCCGGACGCCGACATCATGCTCTACATCAACAGCCCCGGCGGATCGGTTTCCGCCGGCATGGCGATCTACGATACGATGCGCTACCTCAAGTGCGAGGTCTCCACGCTGTGCGTCGGCCTCGCCGCCTCGATGGGCGCGTTTCTGCTGGCGGCCGGCGCCAAGGGCAAGCGCAAGGCGCTGCCGCACGCCGAGATCATGATCCATCAGCCGCTCGGCGGCGCGAAGGGCCAGGCCACGGACATCCAGATCCAGGCCGAGCAGATCCTTCGCATCAAAAAGACGATGAACGAATTGCTCGCGCAGAACACCGGCAAGCCGCTCAAGACGATCGAAAAGGACGTCGAGCGCGATCACTACCTCACCGCCGAACAGGCGCGCGACTACGGCATCATCGACGAAATCATCGCTCCAAGGAGATAATCAATGGCAAATAACAGGGATGGCAGCAAGGTTCGCTGCTCGTTCTGCGGCAAGACGCAGGATCAGGTCCGCCGCATGGTGGCCGGGCCGAACGCCTACATCTGCAATGAATGCGTGCTGATCTGTCAGGAGATCGTGTCCGACGACGTCGAAAGCGTCGGCGCGCACGGCGAAATCGAGATCAAAAGGCCGCAGGAGATCAAGGATGTGCTCGATCAGTACGTCCTCGGTCAGGAGGCCGCCAAGAAGGCGCTGTCCGTCGCCGTGTACAACCACTACAAGCGCATCCGCTTCATGAACGGCAAGAAGAACGACGTTGAACTGCAGAAGTCCAACATCGTCATGCTCGGCCCGACGGGCTGCGGCAAGACCTACCTCGCCCAGACGCTGGCAAAGATCCTGAACGTGCCGTTCGCCATCGGCGACGCCACGAGCCTGACCGAGGCCGGCTACGTCGGCGAGGACGTCGAAAACATCCTGCTGCGGCTCATCCAGAACGCCGATTACGACGTCGAGCTCGCCCAGCGCGGCATCATCTACATCGACGAGATCGACAAGATCGCCCGCAAGAGCGAGAACCCGTCGATCACGCGCGACGTCAGCGGCGAGGGCGTGCAGCAGGCGCTTTTGAAGATCCTCGAGGGCACGGTCGCCTCCGTTCCGCCGCAGGGCGGGCGCAAGCATCCGCACCAGGAGTTCATCCAGATCGACACCACGAACATCCTGTTCATCTGTGGCGGCGCGTTCGACGGCATCGACAAGATCGTCGAAAACCGCATCGGCAAGAAGACGATGGGCTTCGGCGCCGAGATCCGCGGCCAGTCCGAGCGCACCGACGAGGAGCTGATGTCGCAGGTGCAGCCGGAGGATCTGCTGAAGTTCGGCCTGATCCCCGAGTTCGTCGGCCGTTTGCCGATGGTCGTGTCGCTCAATTCGCTCGACGAGGAGGCGCTGATGCGCATCCTGACCGAGCCGAAGAACGCGCTGGTCCGCCAGTATGCGAAGCTGCTCAGCTTCGACAACGTCGAGCTGGAGTTCACCGAGGGCGCGCTGCGCGCCATCGCCCAGCAGGCGCTCAAGCGCAAGAGCGGCGCACGCGGCCTGCGGGCGATCATCGAGGGCGTCATGACCGACACGATGTACGAATTGCCGTCGCTCGAGGGCGTCAAGAAGTGCATCATCACCGAGGATGCCGTGCTCAACAAGGCGAAGCCGATTTTGATCTCCGCCCAGCCCGAGCCACAGCAGGTCAGTGAGCCGCCGAAACTGAGCAGTTCGCTGCCGGGCGCATGAGGGCATGTTCATCTTCATTACAGCCATCGCAAAATCCGGGGTTACGCACCCCGGATTTCTTTTTTCGGCTCCGCCCATGGACACGACCTGTATTGCGCGCGCCGGATTGGATTTCCTGCTCCTCAGTCTCACCGCCCTGCCCCTTCCCATAAGCAAAACTTCCCCGTCCGCAAAGCGAACGAGGAAATGCGTCGGGGAAAATTACAGCTTTGCAGCCTTTGCGCGGCGGCGGGCAATGGCGTTGTACACCGCCATCGCGGCGATCGTCGCGATATAGGGGATGCACTCCAGCAGCTGCTGCTTGATCGCCGTGTTCTGCAGCACGCGCGCGAGCGCCTGCGTGAAGCCGAACAGCAGGCTGGAGAGCAGCGCGCCGATCGGATGCCCCTGACAGAGGTTGTTCGCCGCGAGCGCGACGTAGCCGCGCGCGGAGGAGATGTTCTGAATGAACAGTGTCACCGAACCGAGCGAGAGCAGGCAGCCGGCCAGGCCAATCATCGCGCCGGAGAGCGTCGTGGCGATGATCTGGTTGCGCGCGACGTTGATGCCCAGCGAGCTGGCCGCGCTCTGGTTGATGCCGATCGCCCTCAGCCGGAAGCCGATGACCGTCTTGTACATGATGATGTACATCACGATCGCCAGCAGAAACGCCGCGTAGTCGATCGCCGTCAGGTTGGTAAACATCGTGCTCAGCACGGGAATGTCCTTGATGACCGGCAGCGCGATCTTCGGCAGGCCCGCATTTTCGCCGGTGATCGTCACCGTGCCCTTCGTATCGAAGATCATGGAGAGCATAAACGTCGTAAAGCCCAGCGAGAACGTGTTGATCGCCATGCCGACGATCATCGGCTGGCCGTTCAATTTGACGATGAAGAACGACATGATGAACGTCAGCAGCATCGCCACGCCCATGGCCACCAGCACCGACAGGAGGATGTTGCGCAGGAAGTACTGCGTCAGGAACGCGAAGAACGCGCTGGTCAGCAGCGTGCCCTCCAGGGCGATGTTGAAGACCTTGACCTTCGAGCAGACGCCCGCGCAGAGCGCGACCAGCAAAATCGGCGCCGTCTGGCGGAGGATGGTGTTAAAAACGCTTGCGAGATATTCGATGCCCATGCCTTACCCCTCCCTCAGCACTTTGCGCGCCTTGTGGTTGCGCTGCGCAATGCGCAGCAGCTTGACCGACATCAGCAGCGTGATGATGCCCTCGATCATGTTGCAGACCTCGACCGGGATGATCGTGCTGCGCTGCATCGCGCTGCCGCCGGTCGAGAGGCCGGCCAGCAAAATCGACGCCACCGCCGTGCCGATCGGGTTGAAGTTCGCCAGCAGCGCGGCGACCATTCCGCTCCACGCATAGCCCGTCGTAAAGATCATCTGGTCGATGTAGCGGTACTTGGAGCCGAGCGCCTCAAACGCGCCGCCCAGTCCCGCCAGCGCGCCGCTGATCAGCAGCACGATGTACAGCATCCGGCGGGCGTTGATGCCGCCGTAGAGCGCGAACTTCGCGTTCAGGCCGCCCATGCGGGACTTGTAGCCAAAGGTCGTCTTTTTGAACACGAAGTACGCGATCAGCACCGCCACCAGCGCCAGCACGAAGCCCCAGTGCACCGAGCCGGGCCGGATCGCGGCCAGCTGCGCCTCCGCGGCGATCTTGCCGGTCTGTACGGCGTTGATGTCCAGCGCCTCGGGATCCTTGACGACGAAGTTCGTCATGTAGCTGGCAAAGTAGTTCGCGATGTAGTTCAACATCAGCGTGGAGATGATGAACGTGACTTCAAACTTGTCGTACAGCCACGCCGACAGCGCCGAATAGGCCGCGCCGACCACGACCGCCGCAAGCATCGCCAGCAGCAGCCGCACGAAGCCCGGAAGCGGCAGATAGTAGGCCACCAGCGCCGAGCAGAACGCGCCCAGGATCATCTGGCCCTCGCCGCCCATCGCCTCGTAGCCCGAGCGCCACGCGATGCAGACCGCGAGGCCGCCCATGATGATCGGCGTCGCGCGCTTGAGGGTATCGTTCAAGTAGAATTCATTGCCGAACGCGCCGCGGATCATCGCGCCATAGGCGGTGAACACGTTCTCGCCGCAGATCATGATGACCACCGCACCCAGCAGCAGGCTGATCAGCACCGCCACCAGCGGCTGGCCGAAGCTGTCCGCTATGGCCCCCAGCGTCTTTTTCCAATTCCGGGATTCCTCATTCATGATTGACCGCACCTCCCACCATCAGAAGACCCAGCGCCTTGTCGTCCATGCTGTCGCGCTTGAATTCGCCGTTGATGCGGCCTTCGTAGATGACGTAAATTCGATCCGACAGGCTCATGATCTCCGTCAGCTCCGAGGAGACCAGCAGCACCGCCGCGCCCGAATCGCGCTTCTTGACCATGCGGTCGTGAATGGCCTCCATGGCGCCGATGTCGATGCCTCGCGTCGGCTCGCAGCAGATCAGCACCGGCGTGTCCAGGCTCATCTCGCGGGCGACGATCAGCTTCTGCGCGTTGCCGCCGGACAGTTCGCGCATCTTCTGCGCCGGCGAGGACGCCTTGACGGCGAAGTCGGCGATCAGCTTGCGCGCGTACTCGCGGATGCGCCCGTGGTTGGTCAGGCCGCGCCTAGAAAACGGCTCGCTGTCCTGCCGGCCCATCAGCGCGTTCTCCTCGAGCGTGCCCTCCGGCGCGGAGCCCCAGACGTAGCGGTCCTCCGGGATGTGCGCCAGCCCCGCGTCGCGGATGGCGCGCACCGAGCGGTTGGTCACGTCCTGCCCCTGCACCAGCACCTGCCCGCCCGTCACGGGCGTGAGGCCGGTGATGCAGTTGATCAGTTCGGACTGGCCGTTGCCCGAAACGCCCGCGATGCCGACGATCTCGCCGGCGTCGACGTGGATGTCGATGCCCTTGAGCACCTCGCGTCCGTCTTCGGTCAGGCGAAGGTCCTTCGTCTCCAAAAGCGTCTTTTCCGCGTGCACCGGCTGGATGACGCGATTGACGATCTGGCGGCCGACCATCAGGAAGGCCAGCTCCTCGATATTCGTGTCGGCGGTTTTGCGCTCGGCGACGACTTCGCCCTGGCGCATGACGTACACGCGGTCGGAGACGGCCATGACTTCCTGCAATTTGTGCGTAATGACGACGATGCTTTTGCCCGCCGCAGCCAGCTGGCGCATCGTCTCCAGCAGCGCGTCGACCTCCAGCGGCGTCAGCACGGCCGACGGCTCGTCGAAGATGATGATCTCCGCGTTTTGATAGAGGATCTTGAGGATTTCGACGCGCTGGCGCAGGCCGACCGGGCATTCGGAGATGCGCGCCGTCGGGTCGATCTTCAGCTGGTATTTATCGGAAAGGGCCCGGACGGTCTCGACCGTCTTGTTCATGTCCATGAACGGGCCGCGATGGATCTCATTTTTGAAAACGATGTTTTCCGCAACGGTCATTTCCTCAAACAGCATGAAGTGCTGCTGCACCATGCCGATGCCGGCGGCCATGGCGTCCGACGGCGTGCGGAAGCGCATCTTCTTGCCGTTGACGTAGATCTCTCCGGAATCCGGCCGGACCAGCCCGTAGAGAATCTTCATGATGGTGGATTTGCCGGCGCCGTTTTCGCCGACGATGGCCAGAATTTCGCCCCGGTTGAGGTGAAGGCTGACGTTGTTGTTCGCCACGACGGGTCCGTACGTCTTGACGATGTCTTTCATTTCAAAGATCATGATGAAGCACCCCGTTCCTGAAAGCGTTGCGTCCCCGTGCGCCCGGACGGGGCGCCTTGGCAGCTCGGGCGGAAAGCGCCGCCCGTGAATGAACCGGCCCTTTGGAAAAGGGTTTCCAAAGGGCCGGAGATCCGCCGTGAACGATTAGAAGGTGTACTCCGCGGGATCCGGGAGCTCCAGAACCAGTTCGCCGGAGACGATCTGGTCGACGACCGCCTGACAGGCCGCGATGACCTCGGGGGTCAGGATCTCCTCGTTGAGGTAGTTGCCCTCGCTGGTGATGTGCGTCGCGCCGATGGCGCCGTCCGCCAGATCCTGCACGGTCAGGCCCATGGTCATCGTGTCGTTGAAGTAGGACTCAATGACGAAGCCCATCGTGACGCCGGTGTTCTTCAGCTGCGCGGAGAGGATGTAGGGGTTGTCCGGCGTGGTGGCGTCGGCATCCTGCGCGATGGAGTAGATCGGCGTGCCGGCCTCGGCCAGCTCGAGCGCCGCCTGGAAGATGCCCTCGTTCGCCGCAGCCGCGCCGCCGAAGATGTAGGTCGCGCCCGCAGCCTGCTGCTGGATGGCGTACTCATAGGCGACGGAGGTGTCGGTATAGCTGTTGGTGAAGTTGAAGATGAACTGCGCATCCGGGTTGACGGACTTGACGCCCTCGGCAAAGCCCCAGCGGTACTTGAAGGAACCGGTGCCGTCGAACGCGCCGATGTAGCCGTACAGCTCCTCGTCCGGGAACGCGTTGCCGGCCATGACGCCCATCAGATAGGCGGCCTGCTCCTCGTTGTAGCTGATGGACATGACATTGTCGCTGCCGGCATCCGTGTCGATGACCGCGTACTTCGCGGCGTCCGGATACTGGGTCGCCACTTCGTTGGCGTACTCGGCGCTCTGCCAGCCCACGCCGACGATCAGGTCGTAGCCTTCGGCCACCGCCGCGCGGTAGTTGGACTGCCACTCGTCGGTATCGGAGCACTCCATGACGCTCAGTTCATAGCCGTAGGTCGCCTGCAGCTCCTCCGCCTTGTCGACCACCTGGGTCAGGAACAGGTTGGTGCCGACCGGGTCGCAGATGACGGCGATCCGCGCGGCCTCTTCCGCGAACGACGCGGGGACAAGGGACAGGATCAGAGCAAGCGCCAGAACGATAGATGCCAGTTTCTTCATGATGCTGTGACTCCTTTGATGAATGTAGTATAATTCAAAGCCGCAAGGCCTTAAATCCGAAAAGCCGAACATTTCATCGGATGGCAGGAACTCCATTCGTCTAAATCATATCACAACGCGGGGGAAATGTCGAGTTATTTTTTCATTGTGGCGCGAATTTTGACGCCTGAGCGTCAGAAAGCGCCGAATCCTGCCGGGTTTGGCGTCCATTCGCCTTAACACACACGGCATTGACGCGCTTCCGCGCGCGTGATACAATTTAGATGAAAAATTTGTCCCGCTCCGCGCGGGCGGTCAGGAGGATTGACATGGATTATACCTATGAGTACTTTCAGAAATCCGCCGATTATGTGAAAAAGATTGTCCCGTGGACGCCGGACGTGGCCATCGTCCTCGGGTCGTGCCTCGGGCCGTTTGCCGACACGATCGAGGATCCCATCGTCATCGACTACAAGGACATACCGAACTTTCTGGTCTCGACGGTCAAGTCCCACGCGGGCAAGCTGATCTTCGGCACCGTCGCCGGCAAGCGCGTGGTGTGCATGTCCGGGCGCTTCCATTCCTACGAGGGCTATGACTTCGAGCAGCTCGTGATCCCGGTCCGGCTGTTCAAGCTGCTGGGCGTCAAGGCGACGATCCTGACCAACGCCGCCGGCGCCATCAACCCGTCCTACCGCCCCGGCGACGTGATGATCGTCTCCGACCACATCAAGTTCACCGGCGCAAGCCCCCTGCGCGGCCACAACGTCGAGGAGTTCGGCCCGCGGTTTTTCGACGTCAGCCGCATGTACACGCCGGAGCTTCGCAAGCTGGCGTGGGACTGCGCGGCGGACAGCGGCCTGAACGTCCATGAGGGCGTGTACTTCTTCTTCACCGGCCCGCAGTTTGAGACGCCGGCCGAGATCCGCGCCGCGCGCCTGCTGGGCGGCGACGCCGCCGGCATGTCCACCGTGACCGAGGCGCTCACCGCCGCGCACTGCGGGATGCCGCTTCTGTGCCTGAGCGTGATGACCAACATGGCCGCGGGCGTGCTCGACCAGCCGATCACCTCCGAGGAGGTCGACGACGTCGGCAAGATGATCGCCGGCCGCTTCAGCGCCTACATCGCCAAGATCGTTTCCCGCCTCGGGGAGGTGATCGCGTGAGGCGGCTGTTCGCCCACGCGGGCATCCTGGCCTGGCGTGAAAATCGCTTCCATTATATACCCGACGGCTATCTGGGCGTCGACGGCGACGCGATCGACTACGTTGGCGCGGAGAAGCCCGCCCAACCCTACGACGAGACGCGCGATATGTCCGGGCGGCTGCTGATGCCCGGGCTGGTGGACGCGCACTGCCATTCGGCGATGACGCTGCTGCGCGGCGTCGGCAGCGACCTGCCGCTGGACAAGTGGCTGTTCGAGGAGATGATGCCGGTCGAAAACCGCATGACCGCCGAGGACATCACTGCCGGCAACGAGCTGGCGATGATGGAGATGATCGCCTCGGGCGTCACGTCGTTTTCCGATATGTACATGGAGCCGCGCACGGCGATCCGCTCGAACGAGAAGATCGGCATGAAGATGAACGTCTGCCGCGTGCTTCAGGCGTTCGACCCGAACGAGCCGCCGGAGCAGAACAAGCGCATTCCCGAGTCGGTCGAGCTGTACGAGGAGATGAACGGCGTTCAGAACGGCCGCGTGCGGATCGACTTCGCCGTGCACGCCGAGTACACCAGCAACGACGCGGCCACGAAGGCGTATGCCGACCGCGTCCGCCCGTTCATCGATCGCGGCGCGCGGATGCAGGTGCACCTGTCCGAGACGCAGAAGGAGCACGACGAGTGCATCGCCCGCCACGGCATGACCCCGGCGGCGTGGTTTGAGAAGATGGGCATCTTCGACATCCCCACCGGCGCGGCGCACTGCGTGGCCGTCACGCCCGCGGACCTGGAGATCCTCAGGCGCAAGGGCGTCACCGCGATCCACAACCCCACCAGCAACATGAAGCTCGGCAGCGGCTTTGCGCCCATTCCGGAGATGCTGGACATGGGCATCAACGTCGCCCTCGGCACCGACGGCGCGGCCAGCAACAACAACCTGAACCTGTTCGAGGAGATGCACCTCGCCGCGATCATCCACAACGGCTTCCGCCACAACGCCGTCATCATGAAGCCGGAGCAGGTGCTCAGGATGGCGACCGTCAACGGCGCGAAGATGCAGGGCCGCGACGACACCGGCTGCCTCGAGCCCGGCAAAAAAGCGGACATCATCGCCGTCGACTTCCGCAACCGCGCGCACATGTACCCGGCGTTCGAGCCGATGGCGATGCTCGTCTACGCCGCGCAGGCCTCGGACGTCTGCATGACGATGGTCGACGGCCGCATCCTCTACGAAGATGGCAAGTTCCTGACGCTGGACAGCGAGCGCGTGCTCGCGAACGCAAGGGCCGCGGTTGCGCGCCTGTACGGGGAGGGAAAGTAAATGGAGAGAGCCGACAAGGGCCTAGCATTCATGCTGCAATATGAAAACGTCGCCTGGTACGATTCCGGCGAGGTGCGCATCCTCGACCGCCGCGTCTATCCGACAAAGGTCGAATTCGTGGTCTGCAAGACGCATCAGGAGGTCGCGCAGGCGATCACCGACATGGTCACCCAGAGCGCCGGCCCCTACACCGCCGCCGCGATGGGCATGGCGCTGGCGGCCTACGAGTGCCGCAATCAAACCGCCGAGGCGCAGGTGAAGTACCTCGAGCAGGCGTCCTACACGATCTCGCACGCGCGCCCGACGACCGTCGAGCGCATGAAGCTGATCACGGAGGGCTGCCTCGCCGCCGCGAAGCTGGCCATCGCCGCGGGGACGGACGTCAGCCAGGCGATCGTCGACCACACGGTCGAGTCCAACAACGTCCGCTACAACAAGATCGGCAAGATGGCGAAGTATCTGGTCGACATGTTCCCGGACAACGGCGCGGTCATGACTCAGTGCTTCGGCGAGACGATCGTCGGCCAGATGCTCAAGGAGGCCAAGAACCGCGGCAAGAACATCCGCCTGTTCTGCCCCGAGACGCGCCCATACTTCCAGGGCGCGCGGCTGACGGCCACGGTCTGCCACGACATGGGCTTTGACGTCACCGTCATCACCGACAACATGCCCGCGTTCGTGATGCAGAAGGAGAAGATCGACGTGTTCACCTCCGCCGCGGACGCGATCTGCCTGGACGGCCACGTCGTCAACAAGGTCGGCACGTTCCAGATCGCCATCGTGGCGAAGTACATGGGCGTTCCGTTCTTCGTCTCCGGCGCGCCGGACAAGGGACATCCGACCGTGGACACCGTCAAGATCGAGATGCGCGATCCCGAGTTCGTGCTGCAGGCCATGGGCGTGCGCACGGCGTGCGAGGGCGTCAAGGGCTACTATCCGAGCTTCGACATCACGCCGCCGCACCTGGTCAGCGGCGTCGTCACCGACGCCGGCATCCTCTCCCCCTACGACCTGCACCGCTACTTCGCAGACGGCAACGCCGGCGAATATTCCGATAAGTCGCTTGGCGTGTAACGCCCCGGCCTCATTCACCACCGATCCAAGGAGATGTGTCTTTCCATGTACGATTCCGACAAGATGGGCTTCTCGACCAACCAGATCCACGCCGCGCGCCCGGAGAAAGTCGGCCCCGGCCCGCTCGCAACGCCGATCTACCAGACTTCCACCTACATCTTTGACAGCACCCGGCAGGGCGCGGCGCGCTTCGCGCTGGAGGAGCCGGGCTACATCTACACCCGCCTCCACAACCCGAACGCCGACGAGGCCGCGGCGCGCATCGCCTGTCTCGAGGGCGGCGAGGCCGGCATGATCACCGCCTCCGGCATGGGCGCGATCACCGCCACGCTGTGGACGATCCTGCGCTCCGGCGACCACATCGTCTCTGACCGCACGCTCTACGGCTGCACCTACGCGCTGTTCACCGAGGGCCTGCCGCGCTTCGGCGTGGAGGTCACGTTCGTGGACTTCTCCGACGTCGAGGCCGTCCGGCGTGCCGTCCGCCCGGAGACGAAGGTCGTCTACTGCGAGACCGCCACGAATCCCGACCTGAAGGTCGTCGACATCGCCGCCATCGCGAAGGCCGTGCACGAGGCCAAGCCCGACGTGCTGTACATGGTGGACAACACGTTCACCACGCCGTACCTCGTGCGCCCGCTGAAGCTCGGCGCGGACATCGTCGTCCACAGCGCGACGAAGTACTTAAACGGCCACGGCGACGTCATCGCCGGCGCGATCATCACCCGGCAGGAGCTGATCGACCGGATCATCCCCTGCGGTCTGAAGTACATGACCGGCTGCGCGGCGGCGCCGTTCGACTCGTTCCTGATCACGCGCGGACTCAAGACGCTGGACATCCGCATGGACCGCCACTGCGCGAACGCCATGAAGGTGGCGAAGTTCCTCGAGGGACACCCGGCCGTCCGCCACGTCTGCTACCCGGGGCTTGAGCACCATCCGCAGCACGCGCTCGCCGCGCGGATGTACGAGCACGGCGGGTTCGGCGGCGTGGTGTCGTTCGAGCTGGACTGCGACCGCGCGCGCACGGCGCAGTTCGTGGACAACCTTCAGCTGTGCACGCTGGCCGTCAGCCTGGGCGACGCCTTTACGCTGATCGAGCATCCCGCCAGCATGACGCACAACACCTACACCGTCGAGGAACTGGCGAAGATCGGCATCGGCGAATCCCTGCTCAGGCTGTCGGTCGGCCTCGAGGACCCGGACGACATCATCGCCGACCTGAAGGCCGGACTGGACAAGATCGAGGAGGAAAAGCAATGAGCCCCGCTGAAATCCGCCATGAGCTGATCCGCGTGACGAAGCAGGCATATGCCGACAAGATGTTCGCCGCGACCAGCGGAAACCTCTCCTACTACGACCGCGAGGCCGGCCGGATGTACATCACGCCCGGCTCGTATCCCTACGAGATCATGACCGAGGACGACGTGATGGTGATCGACCTGGACGGCAACGTGCTCGAGGGCATCCACAGGCCCTCGTCCGAATGGCGGCTGCACGCGGCGATCTACGCAAGCGACGAATCCGTCCGCGCCGTCGTCCACACGCACTCGCCCTACGCCACGTCCTTCGCCATTAACAACCTGCCCATCCCGGCGGTGCTCTACGAGATGATCTACTTTCTCGGCGGGGACATTCCCGTCGCGGAGGGCGCGATTCCCGGCACGCCCGAGGTCGGCGAAAACTGCGTGAAGGTGCTGAAGGACCGCTACGGCTGCCTGATGGGCAACCACGGCGCGGTGGCCGTCGGCGACACGCTCGCGCGCGCCTACACCCGCGCGGTGTACATCGAGGACGCCGCGAAGGCGTACTCCCTCGCGCTCGCGCACGGCCCGGTGAAGGTCATCGAATCGCAGGTCGTCGACCGCATCCGCGGGAAGTGAGCCGGCCCTGTCTGGGTCGATGCGAAGCGGAGGTTGAACGCCTTCGGATTCTCAAAAGCGCAAATGATCGCCGAAATGAAATCGTCGCGGGATAGAATGCGGCTTGGCGCTCATCTTCAAGCGAGAATTCCCTGAAAAAGCCCGCTTTCAACCCAACCGGTCGAAAGCGGGCTTTGCCATGCGGAAGCGGCAGGCAATCCGCCGGTTCTGCATCGTCGGGACAGCAACTGGCGAAATGTTGAACCGCGTTGCCGCGGAATCCTCAAACCGATTCCGACCCGTCCTTCGGCTCTCCCTCGAGGATCATGCGCTCGAGGAGGTGGGCGGCATCGTAGATGAGGCGCTCGCAAGGGCGGCTTTGATAGTACGCCTCGGTGCGCTCGTCGGGCACATATCCGCTGCCGGCCTGATCGCCCAGCAGGTCGCGGCACAGCAGTGAGCCGTTGTGCGCGCGAAACGCATTGCCCAGCGCCTGCACGCGCGCATAGTGCGCCGCCTTCGCCGCGCGGTCGGTCGGGTCGAGCGGCGCGCGCAGCATCCCCAGCGCCATCAGCGCGCCGGACAGCGCCCCGCACACCTCGCGAAGCCGCCCCATCCCGCCGCCGAACGACGCCGACAGGCGAATGGCCGTCTCCCGGTCAAAGCCCGTCCAATCGCAGTACGCGACGAACACCGACTGCGCGCAGTTGCAGCCCTCGCAGAACAGCCGCGCCGCGCGCCCGGCGTGGTCTTCTGTGGTGGGATCGGCCTTCCCGCGCAAATCGACAGCCATCACGAGCGAATCCTCGTCCTCGCGCACGGTCTGAAACCCCGCCCGGACGTACATCTCGCGCGCAAAATTGTCCCGACTCACCGAGAGCGACGCCCGCCGCCAGCCGCGATCGCGCAGCGCGTCCAGCATCGCCCGAAGCAGGCGCCCGCCGATGCCCTGCCCGCGCGCGTCCGGAAGCACCGACATCGACAGCTCCGGCGTCTCGCCGTCGAGATAGCCATAGCCCCGCATGCGCCGCGCCCAAATCGCGCCGGCAAGCCGCCCGTCCGCCTCCGCGCAGAGGCAGAGATCCCCCGGCAGCGCGCCGAAGTCCGCGATGTAGGCGGCCAGCTCCGGGCGGTGGACGACCTCGCGCGCCACGCGCTCGCCCGGATGCCGAAAGACGGCTTCATACAGAAATTCCTCCAGCAGCGGATATTCTTCGCGCCGCATCTCGCGCACTGCAACTGTCATAATCCAAACCTCCGTTTCCTGGGCAAGGCCGGAATCCAACTGTGTAAATCAAAATCGCCCAATAAAAGATTCTGAAGGGAACTTCCGCCCATTTCGGCGAGAGATCCACGGGTTTCGCTGCATCAAGGACTGCGCACGCAAAGGGAAACCCGCCCCCCGCAGGTATTTTCAGTCACCCTTTAGCGCTGAGGGACGAGGTGTGCGTGGATCGCAGCCATCCGCTTCCCTGCGATTTCGCGACGCTGGCGCGACAAAGCGGCTGCCAAACCCTCTCCCTAAATCCGACGCCCTCAGAGCTGAGGGACGAGGTGCGCGTGGATCGCGTCCATCAGCTTCTCCACCTGGCGGCACTCGGCGACGGCGCTGATCACGGCGTCCCGGTCCGGAAATACGATGGACAGCTGGCCGTACTTGCCGTCGGCGCGGTAGGAATTGTTCGCGCCGCGCCAGAACAGATAGCCGTAGCCGTCGGCGCCGTTGTCCACCTGTTTGGACGCGCACTGGTCGATCCAATCGCCGTCAAGCAGCTGGCGTCCGTTCCACGCGCCGCGCTGAAGGCAGAACTGGCCGAAGGCGTGCAGCTCCGTCAGCGTCCAGAACAGCCCGCCCGCGCCGAAGGTCATGCCCTGCGGGTCCGTCTCCCAAGTCGGGCGCTGGATGCCCATGTGGGCAAACAGCCTCGGCGTCAGATAGTCGACCAGCGTGCAGCCCGCGCGGCGCTGCACCAGCACGCCCGCGAGATACGGGCCGACGTTGTTGTAGACGAACTTCGTGCCAGGCGCATCCTCAAACGGCAGCGCAAGCGACAGCTTGACCCAGTCGCGCTGCGCGTACAGCGGCCGCTGGCCGCCCATCAGCGCCGCCTCGCGCTGGCCCAGGCACATCGTCAGCAGGTCGCGCACGGTCGCGGCGGCGAGGCAGTCGCCGACATGCGCCGGCAGGTCGTCCGGGAAGGCGTCCACCAGCTTTTCCGACAGCTTCACCAGCCCCTCCTGCACCGCGAAGCCCACGGCGCACGACGTGACGCTCTTGGAGGCGGAGTAGATGTTGCGCCGGCACTCCTCGTCCCACGACCGCTGCGCGATCAGTTCGCCGCCCTGGCTGACCCGAATGCCCAGCACGCCCAGTCCTTCTATGGCCGATTCAAATTCCTTCAGATCCATGCAAACCCTCCTCATGCGCTTTCAATCCATTTCGCAGATTCCTTCTCCTGCTCCGGCAGGCGGGCGAAGCTCCGCCCGCTTCAAGAAGCGCCCCGCGCCGGCACATTCCGGCGGCGGAGCGCTTTGCCATCCGATCAATCCTCGCCCTTCGATTCCTCGGCCGCGCCCTCGCCGGGCTCCTCGGCCAGCTTGCGCAGCGTGGCGCTGACCACGCGGCGGCGGGCGATGCGCTCGACGTGGATGTCCAGCCCGTAGGCCTGCAAATCGAGCACCGTTCCATCCTTCGGGATGTTGTTCAGCTGACTGAACACGAGGCCGTTGAGCGTATCGAAATCGAGGTCCTCCGGAAACTCGATGTCCATCGCGTCGGCGATCTCATCCAGCTCCGCGCTGCCCAGCGCGCGCCAGACGCCGTCCTCGATCTGGGTGATGGGCAGCTCCTCGGCCGGGTCGGTCTCGTCGTAGATGCTGCCGACAATCTCCTCGAGCAGATCCTCCATGGTCACAATGCCGCTGGTCTGGCCGTACTCATCCACGACCACGGCGATGTGCTGCTTCTTCTGCTGCATGTCCTTGAACAGCGTCGCAGCGCGCAGCGTCTCGGGCACGAAGTAGGCCGGGCGGATCAGCCTCTCGGGCAGCTTGTCGCCGCCCTCGCCCCGCTCGAGCAGGAATTCGCGGGCATTGAGGATGCCCAGGATGTCGTCCAGGTTCTTGGCGTACACCGGAATTCGCGAGCGGCCGCTCTCGCGAATGACCTTGGTGATCTCGTCCTGCGTGGCGTCCACGGGAATGGCGACCAGCTCGGAGACGTGCGTCATGGCCTCGCGCACGGTGGTCTCGCCGAACTCAAACACATTGTCGATCCACTCGCCCTCGTCGCTGTCGATCGTGCCGCGCTCCTCGCCCAGATCGACCATCATGCGGATCTCCTCCTCGGTGACGGTCTCCTCCTCGCTGGTGGTCTTGAGGCGCAGCAACTTGAGCACGGTGTTGGTCGAGAACGTCAAAAACCAGATCACGGGGCGCATGACCGTCGCCAGCGCAGTGATCACGCTGCTGGCGATCTTCGCCACCTGCATGGACTTCTGCATGGCGATGCGCTTGGGCACCAGCTCGCCGAAGATCAGCGTAAAGTAGCTCAATATGACGGTGATAATCACGACCGAGACTGAGTTCAGCGCCTGATACGACAGCACCTGAAAGCCCACCGTGTTGTACAGCCACGAGGTCAGGCCGTCGGAGAAGCTGTCCGCGGCGAACGCGCTGCCGAGGTAGCCGGCCAGCGTGATGCCAATCTGAATCGTCGAAAGAAAGCTCGTGGAATGCTCCACCATCCTCAGCAGCCGGGTCGCGACCTTATCGCCGTCCTCCTCCATCTTCTTGAGCTTGGTGGCGTTCAGGGAGATGACGGCGATCTCCGTCATGGCAAAGAATGCGTTGATCGCAATGAGAATGACTTGCAGCAGCAGTTGTCGGGCAATGTCCATGGTGTGTAAAAAACCTTTCCTTTCCAAATGGTCGTCGTTGCATTGGAAGAAACGCAAAAAGGCATAGCCAGCCGAAGGACTTCGGCAGACTACGCCTGAACACGATCCTGATTGAACGTTCGTCTGTTACCGTCAGGGTCCATGTGAATTTGATTCCTCCCAAGTGTTTCTTCATTCTATTATAGCGCATGCGCATGCGCCTGTCAATGGGCGGCTTCGCTTCTCTTAAAAAAATATTGCAAAGCGGGAACCGCGGTTGACATTCCCTGCCAACGGCTTTATAATCGAACTGTCGCCTCTGTGCTCTTACGCGAAAGGAGTGGATTTTCATGCTTGCACCTCGACTGCGCCGGGGAGAGATCATCGGCCTCGCCTCCCCCAGCTGTCTCGTCACGCCCGAATGGGCCGCGCCCATCGTCTCCGCGCTGGAGAACATGGGATATGCGGTGAAGCTGCCGCCCAACCTCTATGCCCGCGGCTGGGGCTACGCCGCCAGCCCGGAGCAGCGCGCGGCGGACTTCAATGCGCTGATCGCCGATCCCGCCGTCCGGCTGGTATTCTTTGGCGGCGGAGAAGGGGCGGACGACCTGCTCCCCCTGCTGGACTATGACGCCGCCCGGGCCAATCCCAAGCTGTATCTCAGCTACAGCGATGGCACCAGCATTCTCAATGCGCTCTGGGCGAAGGCCGGCATCGTCACCTATTACGGCCAGATGCCCGGCGTATTTCCGAACATCTCGCGCTACGATCTGGCGCAATTTGAAGGCAGCCTGCTCGGCTTCGCCGGGGAGCACGTTCCGAATACCCACTGGCGCACGCTGACCCCCGGAACGGCGCAGGGCGTGCTGACGGGCGGCTATCTGGGCAACTTTATCTTTCTGGCGGCCACGGGGCAAATCCCCGCCCCCAAAGGCGGAAAGTACGTGCTCTTTCTGGAGGATCACGAGCGCTTCAACGGCATTGAAGCGGAGTCCGCGCTGCTCGGACGGCTCGAACAGTGCGGCATCATGCCGCATGTGGCCGGCCTGCTGTTCGGCCATTATTCCGCGCCGGTCAACGCGGATCTGCTCAACAGGCTTCGCATCCTCGGCGAGAAATGGCGCATTCCCGTCGCCTACTGCGACGACTTCGGGCACGGCGAAAACCACGCCATACTGCCCATTGGCGCGTCGGCGGCGCTCGATACGGCCGCCTGCACGCTCCGCTATGCATGGGACTGAAGGATCGGAGGAATCAGATGCGCATCGAAAACGTTTCCATCGTCGGCATGGGCGCGCTGGGCGTGCTGTTTGGCGACATGCTCGCCCGGGCGCTGGGACCTGAGCGCGTCGGCTTCGTGGCGGACGCGGCGCGCAGGGCGCGCTATGCCCAAACGCCGGTCACGGTCAACGGCCGCCCCTGCGCGTTTCGCACGATCGACCCCGCCGAGCCGTCCGGGCCGGACGATCTGGTGATCTTCGCGGTCAAGGGGCCGGCGCTCGAGCGCGCGATGGCCGACGCCGCCGGCCGCATCGGCCCGGACACCGCGCTGATCTCGCTGCTCAACGGCATTTCGAGCGAGCGCGAGCTCGAGGCGCGCTTCGGCGCCCGCAACGTCGTCTACTGCGTCGCGCAGGGCATGGACGCCGTCAAGCTGGGCGGCGCGCTGACCTATTCGACGCCCGGCCAACTCTGCCTTGGCGCGCCCACGCCGGAAAAGCGGCCCGCGCTGGACGCCGTCTGCGAGCTGTTCGACCGCGCGGGCGTCCCCTATGTCCGCGAGGCCGACATCCTGCACCGGATCTGGGGCAAGTTCATGCTGAACGTCGGCGTCAACCAGACGGTCATGGTCTGCGAGGGCACTTATGGCACGATTCAGGTTCCCGGCGCGCTGCGCGAGCGGATGATTTCGGCCATGCGCGAGGTGATGGCGCTGGCGGCGCTCGAGGGCGTGCCGCTCGGCGAGGACGACCTGAACTTCTACCTCGGCCTGCTCGACCGGCTCGACCCCGACGCCATGCCGTCGATGCGGCAGGACGGCCTCGCCCGCCGTCCGAGCGAGGTGGAGCTGTTTTCAGGCACGGTGCGCACGCTCGCGAAGAAGCACGGCCTTTCGACGCCGGTCAACGATGCCCTCTACGCCGAGATCCGCGCCCGGGAGGCGGCGTACTGATCCAAGTGTGGCTGCGGCGGTTCTTCCGCCCGGTCTTTGAAGGAAATGGCGCACTTCCGCTCAATGCGGCGCGTTGATCTGCGCTGCCACTGACGCGTTTTCGCTGCAATCAGCATCTGAATTGAATTCCCCCGCCGGCAGGAGGGCATTTTGCCGGCGGGGGAATCGACGTCAATCTGCGGTCAGCGCCGCTTGGCCAGTTCCCGGGCCTCCTTCCCGGTCATGTGCTCGATGCGCATCTCGAGCATGCACAGCGGCGCCCACTCGCCTTCAATGGCGCGGTCGCGCTGCTCCTCGGTGTCATCGGGCGCGTATTTTCGGGCGAGCAGTTCGATCGCGCGGCGCTTTTCGGCGTCGTCGGTCAGCTCGCGCACGCGGCCGAAGGCGATTGCGCTGCGGAAATAGGTGGTGTACTTTTCGGGCACGACCTCGTCCTGATCGATCACGCAGAAGGACGCCTTCGGCTCGCGGCGGATGGCGTCGAGCTTGTGGCCCGCCTTCGCGTAGTGGAAGTACAGCCGGTCGCCCTCGCGGACGTAGCTCAGCGGCACGGCATACGGATAGCCTTCGTCGCCCAGCACCGCCAGCACGCCGGACGTGCCGCGGTCGAGCACCGCGCTGCACGCCTGCGCGTCCAGCGCCTGATTCTTCCTGCGCATCTCTCGAAACATGGGTTCTTCCTCCCGTTGCGGTCGTTTATCCAGCTCCCGGCAGTTAACCGGGATTCAAATCCAAAAAGAAAAGCATCAACTCCGCGCCTTCCAAGGCCTAACGGCGCGAAATCCATGCTTCTGCGCTTGCCCGGCGGCAAGCTCCTCGACGCGACCATTGTATCAAATGCCCGCGCGCTTGTCAAGAACTTTTTCTGCCGCCTTCCCGAGATGCGGATGCCCGACGGAAAAAGCCTTCCGCCGCTTCATTCGCGCTTCTCTGCGCCGCGCAGCCGCCAGCCGGGCCGCGAGCTTGCGTTCGCTTTCAGCGCCATGCGCAACGGCCGCTGGCGCTTCACGCGGTCAGTTCCGCGATGCGGCGGGCGAGGGTTGCGGTGTCTCCATCGAAGACGTGCCCGAGCAGGCCGCAGCGAATCGCGGCTTCGACGTTGGCCGGCGTGTCGTCGACGAACAGCGTCTCCTCCGCCCGAATGCCGAAGCGTTCGAGCGCGAGGCGGTAGATCGCGGCGTCCGGCTTCACCAGCCGCTCGGACGCGGAGATCAGCCGGCCGTCCATCGCGCGCAGGATGGGAATGCAATCCATCCCCTCCGCAAACGCCGTCGGCGCGTTCGACAGCAGGAACACGCCGAAGCCGCGCGCCTTCAGGCGGGCGATCAGCGCCCAGTTGTCCTCGATGGCCGGCAGGGTAACGTACCAGTCGCGAAAGAACCGCCGGGCGTTTTCCGCCAGCCGTTCGGGCAGCAGCCGCGCGGTCTCGGCGGCGTAGGCCGGGTAGTCGGCCGTTCCGGCGTCGAGCGCGGCCCAATCGCGGTAGATGACCGCCTTCGCCTGCGCGCAGTCGGCTTCGTCAAAAAAGCGGCGGACGATGTCGTCGGTTTTGTACTCGCAGACGACGCCGCCGAAATCGAAGATGACGTTTCTGAGCATGAGGATTCTCCTTTAACAATCTGCCGGTCCGGCGGCGCGCCGGCCGCATCGCCCGCGGCGCCCGATTGGATGGGCGGGTGGACGGCATGTCCGACGGGCGCGCCGCCGAAGGGCTTTCCGCTTACGCGAACGGGTTCTCGCTCGGGTAGAGCATGCCTGCCGGCTGGTTGAAGCGGACGTTCTCGACGCCCAGCAGCTTCATGACGCTGAACAGCGCCTTGCCCGCGTGGCCAAACGCCACGGCGCCGTGGTGCGGATAGCCGCCCTCGATGAGCACATGGCGGTAAAAGCGGTTCATCTCGCGAATCGCGAACACGCCGATTCCGCCGAACGACTGCGGCGCCACGGGCAGAACCTCGCCCTCGGCGACGTAGGCCTGCAGAACGCTGTCCTTGTTCGCCTGCAGGCGGTAGAACGTGATGTCGCCGGGCACGATGTCGCCCTCGAGCGTGCCGCGCGTGATGTCCGGCTCGCCGCCGTGCTCGAGGCCGCGGTTCATGATGAGCTGATACTTCATCGTGCCGCTGGTCAGCCGGCACATGGGCGTGTTGCCGCAGTGGAAGCCCATGAACGTCTCGTTGAGGCGGTAGTTGAACTTGCCGCGGATGTGCGCGTCGTACATGTCGGCGGGCACGGTGTTGTTGATGTCCAGCAGCGTAACCGGCGCGCCGGTCACGCAGGTGCCGATGTACTCCGACAGCGCGCCGTAGATGTCCACCTCGCAGGCGACGCAGATGCCCATCGCCGTCAGCCGGGAGTTGACATAGCAGGGCACGAAGCCGAACTCCGTCTGAAACGCCGGCCAGCACTTGTTCGCCATCACGACGTACTTCGCGCTGCCGCGGTTTTGCTCGATCCAGTCCAAGAGCGTCAGCTCGTACTGCGCGAGCCGCGGCAGGATGCCGGGCATCCTGTTGCCCGCGCCCAGCTCGGCCTCCATCTCCGCGATCTTCGACGGGATGCGCGCGTCGCCCTCGTGCTCCTTGTACGCCTTGAGCAGGTCGAGCTCGGAGTTCTCCTGGATGTTGACGCCCAGCTGAAACAGCGGCGCGATCGGCGCGTTGCAGGCCAGAAAATCAAACGGCCGCGGGCCGAACGAGATGATCTTCAGGTCCTTCAGTCCCAGCAGCGCGCGGGCGATCGGGGCGAATTCGAGGATCATGTCCGCGCACTCGGCCGCGGTGCCAACGGGATATTCGGGAATGTAAGCCGGGATGCCGCTGAGCTTCAAGTTGTAGCTCGCGTTGAGCATGCCGCAGAACGCGTCACCCCGGTCGCCGGAGAGCACGGCGGTGTTCTCCTCCGCCGCCGCGACGTACATGACCGGGCCTGCGAACTTCTTCGCGATCAGCGTCTCCGGCCCCTCGGGGCCGAAGTTGCCCAGATAGACGACCAGCGCGTTGACGCCGGCGCCGCAGAGGTCCTCGTAGGCCTCCATGACGTTGCCGTCGATGCCGCCCTCGATGATGACCGGGCACTCATAGATCTCGCCGCCCTTTTCGCGGATGGCCGCGACGACGGCCCTGCGGCGCGTCTCCGAAAGCGCGATCGGGAAGCAGTCGCGGCTGACCGCGACGATGCCCATCCGAACCTGTGGAATGTTGTTCATGGCAGTTCTCCTCCTTGTGCAGTGGCGTTTCCTCCTGCTGATTATGATACCAAACTCCCCCTGCCCCGTCAATATCCAGTTTTCGGCAGATGCGCATTTTTGCGGATTTGACGCATATTTGGCCGAATTTTTTGAATGCATGCCGAATTTGAGGAAATTGATTGATTCTTGACACTGGCGGTGTTATAATGGTTGCAGATGCATCCGTTTCCGGCAGCGCCGCCGGGACGGGCGAAAAATTGAAGAGGGATGAAATATGGAGAAGGCACGGCGGATCTTCAGGGGACGGCAGCGCGACATCGACATGACGGAGGGCAGCGTATTCTGGCACATCCTGACGTTCGCGCTGCCGCTGCTGGTGGGCAATATCTTCCAGCAGATGTACAACATGGTGGACACCTGGGTGGTCGGCAACTACGTCAGCCCCGAGGCGTTCGCCGCGGTCGGCAACGTCGGGCCGATCATCAACACGCTCATCGGCCTGTTTTCCGGCCTCGCCAGCGGCGCGGGCGTGGTGATTTCGCAGTACTACGGCGCGCGCGACTACAAAAAGGTGCACGACGCCGTCCACACCGCCATCATGCTCACCGTCATCCTGACGGTCGCCATGACGGTCATCGGCATCGCCATGACGCCGATGATGCTGGATATCATGAAAATGGAAGGCGTCGTGTTCGACGAGGCGCGCGAATACCTGACGATCTACTTTGCCGGCGTGATCGGCCTGCTGTTTTACAACATGGGCGCGGGCATCCTGCGCGCGGTGGGCGATTCCAAAAGGCCCTTCTATTTCCTGCTCGTCGCCGCGGTGACGAACACGGTGCTCGACCTCGTGTTCGTGCTCGTATTCGACATGGGCGTGGCGGGCGTCGCCTACGCGACGATCATCGCCCAGGCGTTCTCAGCCGCGCTGACGATGGCCACGCTGCTGCGCACCCACTCCTGCGTGCGCGTCATCCTGCGCGACGTGAAGATCCACATGGAGATGCTCAAAAAGACGATCCGCGTCGGCATTCCCGCGGCGCTGCAGATGGCGGTGACGGCGTTTTCCAACGTGTTCGTCCAGGCTTACATCAACCAGTTCGGCACCTTTTACATGGGCGGCTGGACGGCATACTCCAAGATCGACCAGCTGATCTTTCTGCCGATGCAGTCGCTGGCATTGGCGGCGACGACGTTCGTCGGCCAGAACCTCGGCAAGGGACAGGTGGACCGGGCCAAGCACGGCGCGCGCATGGCGCTGGCGATGGCCATCGGCATTACCGTGTTCGTCACCGCCATCGTGCTCGTCACGGCGCCGTATCTGGTCGAGTTCTTCAATGACGAACCGGACGTCGTGCGCATTGGCGCAATGTTCCTGCGGTGGCTGACGCCGTTCTATGTGTTCAGCTGCGTCAATCAGGTCTACTCTGGCGCGCTGCGCGGCGCGGGCGACAGCCGCACGCCGATGATCATCATGCTCGGCTCGTTCGTGGTGTTCCGCCAGGTCTACCTCTACGTCGTCTCGAATTTCATCTCCAACACGATCCTCCCGCTGGCGATGAGCTATCCGGCCGGCTGGCTGGTGTGCAGCGTGCTGACGCTCATCTACTACCGCCACGCGAACCTCGGCAGCAAGCGGCTGGTCGATGACGTTGCCCTCGCCTCCGAGGAGACCGTTTCGGAAGCTGCGGAAGAAAACGAAGCCTGACCGGCGTTCCACGCGCGCGGGAAGCAAATGCTTCCCGCGCGCCCTTTTTGGGCCGATTTCCTTTCTTTCCGCGATTTTACAAAATTTTCAGTAAAATGTAAGAGGAAGGCCTCTTTTTTGGCGGATGAAAGGTGTATGATGTATATGTATGTCCATGAACAACGACCCCCGGAGGTGCGAAGTGGCAAAATCGAAAAAGAAGCGGCGAAAGAACGGCCGTGGAGGCGCGGTGGTCTGGGCGGCGATGTGCGCGGCGGTCGCACTGGTGCTGGGATTGTCGGCATTTGCGCCGGCGGCGGACAGCGTCGGCTCGGGCTTTGATTCGAGCGTGACTGCCGCAAGCGAGATTCGCCTGAGCGAGGTCATGGCGTCGAATCAGTCCTCGCTGATGTTGACCGATGGAACCCTTCCGGATTGGATTGAATTGGAGAATACGGGCGATGCCGCCGTTTCGCTCGACGGCTATGCGCTCATGCGCGACGACGATCCAACTCAAATCTACCGCTTTTCAAACGTCGAGATCCCGGCCGGCGGCTATCTGCTGGTCTATGCCGACGGAGGCAGCGATTCCGGCGGCGAACTGCACGCGCCGTTCAAAATTGCGGCCGCGGGCGCGACCATCGTGCTGATGGATCCGTCCAGCGCCGTCATCGACTCGGTCGCGACGCCGGAGCTGGAGGCCGATCAGGTCTACTGCCGCGGTGCGAACGGCGAATGGGCGGTCAGCATCGGCGCGACGCCGGGCGAGGCCAACCGCATCACGGTGGACGGCGAGCCGGGCGACGGCAGCGGCGCGCGGATTACCGTCGTGGAGGACGCGGTGCAGGTGACTGAAATCATGTCCGCCAGCGCGACCTTCGCGCCGGATGAAAACGGCGAGTACCACGACTATGTCGAAATCACGAACACCGGCGACTCGGCGGTCAGCCTGCGCGGATGGTATCTGTCCGACAGCCGCGACGACCTCGACCGCTGGCGGTTCCCGGACGTGACGCTCGCGGCCGGCGAGGCGATCGCCGTGCACTGTTCCGGCTACGACCGGGCGGACGATCCCGCGCACCTGCACGCCAACTTCAAGCTCGGCAGCGATGGCACCGACGTTGTGCTGACCCGCTCCGACGGCGCGACCGTGGCGGCCGTCGAGGTTCCGGCGCTGAACGCCGATCAGGCGTATTCGCTGGTCGATGGGGAATGGACGGTCAACCACGCCCCGACGCCGGGCGCGGCGAACACGCATGAGAACGGCGCTTCCGCCGGCGGCGCGACGCTTCCGTCGAACACGGAAAACGTCCTCATCAGCGAAATCGCCGCGGCGACGACGCTGGTCGGCTCGGACTGGATTGAAATCTACAACGCCGGCAGCACGGCGGTCGACTTAAGCGGCTACGGCCTGTCCGACAACGCCGCGCGCCCGCGCAAGTGGCGCTTCCCGCAGGGAACGGTGCTCGAGCCGGGCGCCTACACGGCCGTGTTCTGCTCGGGACTCGACACATCCGCCGAAGGGCAGGTGCACTCCAACTTCAAGCTCTCCGCCGACGGCGGCTATTCCGTGACGCTCAGCCGCCCCGACGGCACGATTATCGACCGCGTGTACGTCACGCAGCAGTACGAGGACATCACCTTCGGGCGGCCGGCGAGCGGCTCGGGCAGCTACTACTTTACCCTCAACACCCCGCTCGCACGCAACGACGGCGAGGCGTTCCTCGGCCGGGCGCAGCAGCCGGGCTACTCGGTCGAAGGCGGCGTGTTTGCGACCGGCGACGTGCTGACCGTTGAACTCGACGTCGCCGAGGGAACGCGGGTCTACTACACGCTCGACAGTTCCGATCCCTCCGAGGCCTCCACGCCGTACACCGGCCCGATCGAGATCACCGGCACGACCATTTTGCGCACGCGCGCCTACGGCGACGGGTATCTCGAGTCGTTCGTCGACACGCAGAGCTACCTCTACGACGTCAACAATGGAAACGGCGTGTACGTCGTCTCGCTGGTCTCCGACCCGTACAACCTCACCAGCGAAGAGGCGGGCATCATGATCAAGGGGCCGAACGCCTCGGACACCTACCCCTATCAGGGCGCGAACTACTGGCAGGACTGGGAGCGCGAGGCGCACGTCGAAGTGTTCGGCGGCGACGGGGAGACGGTGCTCTCGCAGGGATGCGGCATCAAACTGCACGGCCAGTACAGCCGCGCCGAGGCGCAGCAGGCGTTCAAGGTCATCGCGCGCACGCGCTACGGCGACAACCGCTTCCACGCGGCGCTGTTCTCCAACCGCGATTATACGGAGTACCAGTCGTTCCTGCTGCGCTCGTCCGGGCAGGACACCGACCGCACGCGCATGCGCGACTCGGTGCTGACCTCGCTGGCGGCGGACACGTCGGTGATGTATCAGGAGACCGAGATCTGCGTGCTCTATCTGGACGGCGTCTACTGGGGTCAGTACAACCTGCGCGAGCGCATCAACACCTACTCGATCTGCCAGTTCGAGGGCTGGGAGGGGCAGGAGGACGACATCGACCTCGTCAAGGCCAACGACAACACCTTCCAGGGTTCCAACGCGACGTTTGAGGCGCTCCTCGACTGGATCGACACCGTGAATCCGGCGAGCGACGAATTCTACGCCGGCCTCGATCAGGTAATCGACATCCGCAACTACATCGAGTACATGGTCATCGAGATCTTCACCGGCAACGGCGACACGCTCAACGTCAAGCGATACCGAAACGCCAACGACGACGGCAAGTGGCGCTGGGTGCTGTTCGACCTCGACTGGGCGTTTGACGTCGACACCAACTCGATCAACCGCTGGCTCGAACCCGGCGGCATGGGCACGAACCTCTATACGGACAACTCGCTGTTCATCGCCTGTATGCAGAATCCGCGCTTCCGCGACGAATTCCTGACCTACATGGGCGAGCAGATGGCGACGACGTTCACCACCGAGCACGTCCTCAGCCTGATCCAGGCGCGCTACGAAATCCTCGAGCCGCTCTTGGCGGATCAGTTCGAGCGCTGGGGTCCGTCGATGTCGGAATATCAGAGCCAGCTTCAGGAGCTGATCGAATACGCCCAGACGCGGCCGACGCGGCTTTTGCAGTTCTTCATGGGCTACGGCGTGGAGGATTCCAACATCGCGCTCACTCAGGAGGAAATGATGCACTACTTCGGCGACGCGATCGCCATCATTCAGGAAAACCAGAGCACCGGGCAGTGAGGAGGGCGCGGACATGGAACAAAAGAGGGCGCAGCTGCCCGCCCGGCACGAGCTGAAGTACTTCATCCATCCGGCGGAGCTGGAATCGTTAAGAAGTGTGCTTCGCGCGACGCTCCCGCTCGATCCGCACTGCCGGGGCGGGCGGCCGTACACCATCCGCTCGCTGTACTTTGACGACGTCGACGACAGCGCCTATTACGACAAGGTTGCCGGCGTCATGCACCGCGACAAGTACCGCATCCGCATCTACGGCCATTCGGACGCCGAGATCTTTCTGGAGCGCAAGCGCAAGATCGGCGACCTGATCCAGAAGTCGTCCGTGCAGATCACGCGGCGGCTGTGCGAGCAGCTCATGGACGGCAATCCGTCCGGGCTTCAGCGCGCCGCCAGCCCCGTGCTTCAGGACATGTACATCCAGATGCGCACGCGGCTTCTGCGCCCGCGCGTGATCGTCGATTACGAGCGCGAGGCGTACATGCACCCGGCCGAGAACCTGCGCATCACGTTCGACCTGAACCTGCGCTCGGGGCTGAACAGCTTCGAGCTGTTCAATCCGGACATCGCGACGGTCAGCCCGTGCGGGGAGAACGTGCAGATCCTTGAGATCAAGTACGACGCCGTGCTGCCCGGGTTCGTCCGGCCGCTTCTGTGGAATGTGCGCACCGACCGAAGCGCCATCTCCAAATATGTACTCTGCCGGCGGTTTGAGCCGCTGGAGGGATAGGGATTACTTTACGATGGAGGAGAAAAACCCATGCTGGACCAGATTTTCGCTTCTCAGACGATCGGCTTTAGCGATCTGCCCACGGTGCTGTTCTCGATGCTGCTGGCCGCCGTCTTCGGCTTTCTCATCAGTTGGATCTACCGGCGCAACTATCGCGGCGTGATGTACTCCGGCAATTTTTCCTTCACGCTGATCATGATGACGCTGGTCACCACGCCGGTGGTGCTGTGCATCCAGCATTCGCTGGCGCTGAGCATGGGCATGGTCGGCGCGCTGTCCATCGTCCGCTTCCGCACGGCGGTCAAGGAGCCGCTGGATTCGGCCTATGTGTTCTGGGCGCTGACGACGGGCATCCTGCTGGGCGCGGGCCAGTTCCTGCTGGCGGCCGTTGCGCTTTTGATGATCGCCATTCTGCTGACGGCCATGGTCAACATCCAGACCAAGAGCATCAACAGCTACCTGCTGGTCGTGCGCATGTCCGCCGAGGCCGAGCGCGCGGTGGCGCAGGTCGTGGGCGGCATCCGCATTCAGAAGCTGAAGTCCAAGACCGCGTCTGCCGCGGGCGTCGAGGCGACCTACGAGGTGCGCGTGGACAAGCCCGACGCGCTGCTGAACAAGATCCAGTCCATCCAGGGCGTGCGCGACGCGACGCTGGTCGCCTACATGGGCGAAGCGGCCTGATCCGCCGAGAGGAGGAAATCCCTTGCAAAACAGACGTCCGGCGCGCCCGGGCACGGGCCAGCGCCCCGGAAATGCGCCGCGCGACGTCCGTCCGGCCGCGGCGCCGAATTCCAGACCGCACTCCGGCGCGGCGAACGCTCCGCATGGGAGCGCTTTTGGATCCTCCGGCGGCCGGCGCACTCCGACGGGCGGCGCGAGCTTCTTTCGCCGCCTGCCGCGCGACTTCTGGCGGATCGTGCTCGCATGCGTAGGCTTGGTGGCCGTCTGCGCGCTGGCGCAGGCGTTTCTGCCCGCCATCACCGGCGGCACAGACTCCGTGGCCGTCAGCGCGGTCTACTCCTCCGGCCCGATCCGGCTAAACGAGCTGATGAGCCGCAATTCCGGCACGATTGTGGACGAAAACGGCCTGACCGCCGACTGGCTGGAAATCATGAACGTCAGCAATGCGCCCGTCAACCTCGAGGGCTACATGCTCGCCAAGGACGACAGCGCGTCGAACGTGTTTGAATTTCCCGCGTACACGCTGGAGGCCGGCGAATGCGTGATCGTGTTCGCCGACAGCACGCTGCGAAACGACGCCGGCGGCGAGTTCCACGCGCCGTTCAAGCTCTCCTCTGCCGGAGGATCGCTGATGCTGTTCAGCCCGTCGGGCGTGGCGATCGACACGGTCAGCTTCCCGTCGCTTTCGTCGGACACCGCCTATGTGCGCGAGGATCTCGCCGTGTGGTCGGTCAGCGATCAGCCGACGCCCGGCCTGCCCAACACGGCGGAGAACTACCAGTCGCTGCACGAGCTGGTCACCGGCGCGGGCGTGGAGATCACCGAGATCGTCGCCTCGAACACGCAGTATGCCCCGGATGAAAACGGCGCGTATCAGGACTACATCGAGCTGCACAACACCACCGGCGAAGCCATCGACTTGAGCGGCTGGTACCTCTCCGACACGCCGGGACTGCCGTTGCTGTGGCGGATTCCGGACGGCTTTGTGCTCCAGCCGGGCGAATGCCGAATCGTCTATGCCTCCGGCCGCGACCGCGCCGACGCCGCGTCGCCGCACGCCAACTTCGGCCTGAGCACCGAGGGCGAGACGGTCACGCTCGCCAACCGCGAGGGGCGGCTGGTCGATCAGGTGACCTACGACCTCCTCGCCGACGACGAGGCGTGGCTCAAGCAGGCGGACGGCTCATGGACGGCCGGCACGCCCTCGCCCGCCGCCGCGAACGGCTGAATGGGCGCGGCCGGTGCGCTGCGCGAAGGCGATTTGGGCATTTGCGGCCGGCCATCGATTAGGATTATGAGCACCTAAAATTCGCAAAAAGTGGACATCAAAAACGCCGCTCGAAGGTCTGTCGGCCTTCGGGCGGCGTTTCAAGTTGTCAAAAAACGAGGGAAAATGCGAGAGGGCCGAAGTCCTCTCGCACAGGCTGTCATAAAACCTAGAGAAAAGCGAGAGAGCCGAAGTCCTCTCGCATAATCATCATCTCCGATGGTGCTTTTGAGGTTCGCACTGCCTCTGAGCGCGCCGGGCGGCGCTGCGGTCAGGTTTGATCGAGGCGGATTTCGATCTTCTCCGGCCTCTTCCCCGCGGCCCAGCGGCAGGCTTCCGAGCCGCGGACGCGCTGGAACCACGCCTCTTTTCCGCCGCATTCGGAATCCCACAGGCTTCCGGCGGGGATATTGCACTCTCCGCCGTCGCGGTAGGTCAGGTCAACGTGGAGCTGATAGAACTCACCTTCCCCGTCTGGACACTGGCGCACCAGGTGGATCGAAACCGTTTCCGGATCAATGCCTATCTGCTCGAGCAAATCTGCGCATTCACCGGCTTGCATCATTTCGCTGAACTCCGGCGCATCGATCTCCAGGGACATCGGCTCCAAAATCGAGGACCAATCCTCTGCAAATTGCAACTGCCCTTCATTCCCCAGCAGATCCGCGAGCTGTCCGGGCGTATTGACCTCGAACAACAGCATATCGCCCTCCACCGGCGTCTGGCAGACCGCCTCGAA